>Ga0207868_1000247_pt1 | contig 67963 bp, 59 predicted proteins | sample Passage237B_FD_187370 | JGI IMG/M metagenome (GOLD analysis project Ga0207868, IMG submission 187370) | Cellulose adapted compost microbial communities from Newby Island Compost Facility, Milpitas, CA, USA - Passage2 37B (SPAdes) (version 3) ...
GCATCGCGCCACATGCCCTGTTCCTTCGCATAGGCTTCGACCAGTTTCACGCGGTGTTCGTCGCGGCCGGTAAAGCGCAGATAGCGCAAGGTTTCGGCATCAATGGGGAAGAAACCGCAGGTCGCGCCGTATTCGGGCGCCATGTTGGCGATTGTCGCGCGGTCGGCCAGCGACAGGTTGTCGAGGCCCGCGCCGTAGAATTCCACGAATTTGTTGACCACGCCTTTTTTGCGCAGCATTTGCGTGACGGTGAGGACAAGGTCGGTCGCCGTCGTGCCTTCCTTCAGCTGGCCGGTGAGCTTGAAGCCCACCACCTCGGGGATCAGCATGGAAACGGGCTGGCCGAGCATGGCGGCTTCCGCCTCGATCCCGCCGACGCCCCAGCCGAGTACGGCAAGACCGTTGACCATTGTCGTATGGCTGTCCGTGCCGACCAGCGTGTCGGGATAGGCAACCATGCGGCCTTTGTTGCTTTCGTCCTCTTCCGTCCAGACGGTCTGGGACAGGTATTCAAGGTTGACCTGGTGGCAAATGCCCGTGCCCGGCGGCACCACGCGGAAACGGTTGAAGGCTTTGGAACCCCAGCGCAGGAAAACGTAACGTTCCATGTTGCGCTCGAACTCGCGCTCCACGTTTGCGGCGAAGGCGGCGGGCTTGCCGAATTCATCCACCATGACGGAGTGGTCGATAACGAGATCGACGTTGGCCAGCGGGTTGATCTTTTGCGGATCGCCGCCCAGCGCCACCATTGCATCGCGCATGGCCGCAAGATCCACCACGGCCGGTACGCCCGTGAAATCCTGCATCAGCACGCGCGCGGGGCGATAGGCGATTTCGCGCTCGCTTTTCTTGTCCTTCAGCCATGCGCCGATGGCCTTGATGTCATCCACCGTGACGCTCTTGCCGTCTTCAAAACGCAGCAGGTTTTCCAGCAGCACCTTCAGCGAATAAGGCAGTCTGGACAAATCGCCCACGGTCTTTTCCGCTTCCTTGAAGGAGAAGTAATCATATTCCTTCCCGTCCACGGTAAGGGTTTTGCGGGTTTTGAGTGTATCGTTGCCGGTGGTGGTCACTTTTTAAAACTCCTGTGCGTAAGGTCTTTGTGGTTCCTGCGGGGCGCGCGCTTCAGGGAAGGCCCGACCCGGCGGGCGCGCGAACCTTCGTTTCTACCATTATACCGCTGTCCGGTTACGGATTGGTTCATCGGCCTGTTTTATCGCGGTATTTTTGTCCTTATTGGTATTTTGCAGCTTCGCCCCGATCGTTTATAGTCTGGGCTGACGTATCAACCCAACCCCGGCATTATCATAGGCGAAACATGCCTGCTGCAAAACGGCTTTTTTCAAAGACTTTGACGCTGTCAGACATAACGTGCCGGCGCGGCGGGCGCGTGCTTTTCCAAAACGTTTCGCTCACGGTGCCGCCGGGCGGCATTGTGCATTTGACGGGCCGCAACGGCGCGGGCAAATCCAGCCTGCTGCGCCTGATCGCGGGGGCCTTGCCCACGGCGGCGGGGCGCGTTTTGTGGGATGGCGCGGATATTTCGGAAATGGACCGGGAGGATTATGCGCAGGACTATGCCTTTTTACCACCCGATGACCGTGATCTCAAGCTTCTGGAAACCGCGCGGGAGAATCTATTGTTCTGGGCGATGCTCTGGAAAATAAAGACGCCGGATGCGGCGGTAAATGCCGCGCTGGCGGATATGGGGCTCGCACCGCTGGCCGATGTGCCGGTACGCGTGTTTTCGGCGGGGCAAAAACGTCGCCTGTCGCTTGCGCGGCTGCGTATGAAACAAAGCGCGCTCTGGCTTTTGGACGAACCTTTCAACGCGCTGGACAGCCATGCGGCGGATCTGCTGGCCGATGCCCTGCGCGCCCATGCGGCGGCAGGGGGCATTGTTGTGCTGGCGGCGCATCAGGCACCGGCGCTGGCAGGGGTCACGGCTTTGCCTTTGGGGGCGGCGGCATGAGGCATGTGTTGATCCCCCATCTGGCGCGCAGCCTGCGCCTGCATTTGCGGCGCGGGCCGGAGGCGCTGGTCACCGTCTTTTTCTTTGTCATGATCGCCGCGCTTTTTGCGCTTTCTCTCGGCGGCGGTCAGGATATTGTCGCCCGCGCGGCGCCGGGCATTATCTGGACAGCGGCGGCGCTGGCGGCACTGCTCGCGCTGGAAAGCCTCTACCACCGCGATTACGACGACGGCACTTTTGATCTGGTGCTGATGTCGCCTGTTTCCGTCTTCGCCGTTGTCGCGGCCAAAATGCTGTGCCATTGGCTGCTCACGGGGCTTTTGCTGCTGGCGGCCTTGCTGGTGGTTGCGCCCATGCTGTTTATTCCCTTCGCGCAATTAGGCGTACTGATCCTGTCCCTTTTCTGCGGCACATTGTACCTCAGCCTGCTGGGCGGTTTCGGCGCGTGTTTGACGCTGGGCAGCCGCAAGCCCGGCATTTTGCTGGTTTTGCTGATCCTGCCGCTGTTTTTGCCCATGTTGCTGCTGGGCGTGCTGGCGGTGGGCGCAAGCCTTGCGGGAATGGCGGCAAAGGCCTATGTTCTGTTGCAGTTCGCGCTGCTGTTGCCGGCACTGCCTTTGGCGCCTTATGCCGCATCGGTATGCCTGACGATGAATGTGAGGTCGTCTTGATCAAAACTTTTGCCAATCCCACACGTTTTCTCGCGCTCATCCGCTGGGTGATGCCGACGGCATCCGTGCTCGCCGTTGCCTTGCTGGCGGCGGGATTGTGGCTGGCGTTTTTCGGCTCGCCCACAGATTACCAGCAGGGCCAGACCGTGCGCATCATGTATATCCACGTGCCGGCGGCATGGATGGCGCTGTTTGTCTATACGTCGATGGCGGCGGCCGCTTTTGTCGGTCTGGTTTGGAAACATGTGGTGGCGGAGCTTTACGCCCGCGCCGCCGCGCCGCTGGGCGCGGGTTTTACGCTGATCTGCCTTGTCACCGGCGCGCTCTGGGGCCAGCCGATGTGGGGCACGTGGTGGGCGTGGGATGCGCGCATGACTTCCGTGCTGGTGCTGTTCTTTTTATATCTCGGCTATATTGCGCTCAGCGATGCCTTTGACGATCCGCAAAAGGGGATCAACGCGGGCGCGGTATTGCTGATTGTCGGCGTGATCAACGTGCCGATCATCAAGTTTTCCGTCGATTGGTGGAATACGCTGCACCAGCCCGCCAGCGTCACGCGCATGGCCATGCCTGCGGTGGATCTCTCCATGCTCTGGCCGCTTGTTGTGATGGCGGCGGCTTTCAAGGCCTTGTTCGTCGCACTCGCCTGCCTGCGGCTGCGCACCGAAATCCAGCGCCGCCGTCTGGCCGTGCGCCAGATGCAGCAAGCGGAGCATGCGGCATGAACGGCAATCCCGACCATCTTTATTACGTGGCGCTGGCCTATCTGGCCGCAACCGTCGTGATTGTGTTTCTGGTGCTGCAAAGCCTGTTTGCCGCCGCCGCCGTGCGGCGCGCGCTGGAAGATGCCGAAAAAACGGCGGAGAACGACGCCGGAGATCAGGCGTCATGAAAAAAAAACAACGGCTTTATTTCATCCTTTTCGTGCTGGCAAGCCTTGGCTGTGCGGTCGGCCTGTCGCTGTATGCCTTGCGCGACAATCTGTCTTTTTTCTATAGCCCGAAGGAAGTTGCGGCCTATCTCGCGGTAGAGGATCCGCGCGTGGCGGCAGGGCGGCGGTTCCGTCTCGGCGGGCTGGTCAAAACCGGTACCGTGGAAAAGACGGGGGAAACCGTGCGTTTTACCGTCACCGACGGCGCGGCGGAAAGGCAGGTGCAATATCGCGGCATCGTGCCCGACTTGTTCCGCGAAGGGCAGGGCGTGGTCGCCATGGGCCGCTTGAATGAGGCGGGCGTTTTTGTGGCGGAGGAACTGCTCGCCAAACACGATGAAAACTACATGCCGCCCGAAGTTGCCAAGGCTTTGCAACAGGCGCATGAGGAAGGCGTGAAATCCATGCAGGCATACGAGGCCGCCGCAGATGCAAAAGGGGACGCGCCGTGATTGCAGAGCTTGGCCATTTCGCCCTGACGCTGGCGCTGGTGCTTTCGCTGGTGCAGGCCGTCGTGCCGTTGCTGGGCGCGCAGCGCGGCCGCGCCGCATGGATGCAGGTGGGGCGGCAGGCGGCATGGTCGCTGCTGGGGCTTTGCACCATTGCGCTGCTGGCCCTGATCCATGCCTATGCGCTGTCGGATTTTTCCGTGCGCAACGTTGCGGAAAACAGCCATACCATGAAGCCGCTGCTGTATAAAATCACCGGCACATGGGGCAACCATGAAGGCTCCATGCTGCTCTGGATCTGGATGCTGGGGCTTTGGGGCGTGCTGGTGGCGCAGGCGACGAAATTATTGCCCGCCGCGTTTCAGGCGCGCGTGATCGCCGTGCAGGGCATGATTGCGGCCGGGTTTTTGATGTTTCTGCTGTTTACCTCCAACCCCTTTCTGCGCCTCGACCCTGCGCCGGCGGAGGGTTTGGGGCTCAATCCCGTATTGCAGGACCTTGCCCTCGCGTTGCATCCGCCGCTTTTGTATATGGGCTATGTCGGTTTTTCCGTCGCTTTTTGTTTTGCCATCGCCGCCCTGCTGGAAAAGAAAATCGACCGCCGGTGGGCCACGATTTTGCGTCCCTGGGTGCTGGCCGCATGGGCGTTTTTGACGGGCGGCATCGCGCTCGGTTCCATCTGGGCCTATTACGAGCTGGGCTGGGGCGGGTTCTGGTTCTGGGATCCTGTTGAAAACGCGGCGCTGATGCCGTGGCTGGCGGGGACGGCGCTGTTGCATTCCGTTGCCGTTCTGGAGAAGCGCGATACCTTGAAAAACTGGACGATCTTTCTGGCGATTTTGACGTTCAGTCTTTCGTTGCTCGGCACTTTCCTTGTGCGTTCCGGCGTTTTGACATCGGTGCATGCCTTTGCGGTCGATCCCGCGCGGGGCGTATTTATTCTTGTTCTGCTGGCGCTGGCAACGGGGGGCGCGCTGTTTTTATATGCCTTGCGCGCGCCCTATATTCGCGGGGCGAAGCCTTTTACGCCCTTCAGCCGCGAAACGGTTTTATTGCTGAACAATATTTTCCTTTTCTCCGCCATGGCGACGGTTTTCATGGGCACGCTCTATCCGCTGTTCATGAGCGCCTTGCAGCTCGGCGCGGTTTCGGTCGGCACGCCGTATTATATGGCGACGCTCGCGCCCATGCTCGCGCCCTTTGCGCTGTTGATGGGGGCAGCGCCTGCGATTGTCTGGCGGGCGGGCAATCCGCACGTGACGATGCGTCGCCTGATGCTGCCCGCGCTGGTGACGCTGGCGCTGTGCCTTTTTCTCGTCCTGTTCGCCGTGCCGCAAAAGCCGTTGCTCTGGCTGGCGCTGTTTGCCGGCGGCTGGATTCTGGTGACGCTGGGGCAGGATCTGGCGCGCAAAACGGGCGGGTTTAAAAGTTTCCGCTATCTGCCGTTGTCCTATTACGGCATGCAGCTGGCCCATGCGGGGTTTGCGCTGGTCATCGTCGGCGCGGCAACGGCGACGCAAATGACCACGGAAAAAATACTGGTCATGCAAACGGGGGATAGAATCAGCGTGGCGGGCTATGACATCCGTCTGGACGGTCAGCACACGGGCACGGGCTGGAATTACAACGTGGATCGCGTTGCCTTTGACATCATGCCGCAGGACGGCGGACGCGCGTTCCGGATGATGCCGGAAAAACGCTGGTATCCCGTCGCGGCGCGCATGACCAGCGAAGCCGCGCTGCACCTTGCCGGGCTGGATATACTGTATATCGTGCTGGGCGATAACGACGGGAACAGCCGCAACCGGTGGGTGGTGCGGATTTACCATCATCCCCTGATCGGGTTTTTGTTCCTTGGCGCAGGGATGATCGCGCTCGGCGGACTGGTATCGCTGGGCACGCGCCGCGCCCGCAAACCGGCGGAGGGGGTGGTATGAAACGGCATATGTTCGCGCTTTTGCCCTTGGTGCTGTTTATCGTGCTGGTGGCGCTGTTTGCCGCGCCTTTGCTGCGCGGCACGGATCCGTCCAAAATCGAATCCGCCATGATCGGCAAGCCGGCGCCCGATTTTGTTTTGCCGGGCGTGCTGGAACACGAACGCCCCTTTGAACATGCCGATCTTTTGCAGCAGGATTTCGCGCTGGTGAATTTTTTTGCTTCCTGGTGCGTGCCTTGTCAGGCAGAGCAGCCGGTGCTGACGCGTCTGGCGGCGGAAGAAGGTATCGTCATTTACGGCATCAATTACAAGGATAACCGCGCTGATGCCGTCCGGTGGCTGGAAAAACACGGCAATCCCTTCACGGCGACGGGCTACGACAATGCAGGCCGCGTGTCGATCGACTGGGGCGTTTACGGCGTGCCGGAAACCTATCTGGTCAACCGTGCGGGCATGATCCTTTACCGCCATGTCGGCCCCCTGACGTGGCATGATTACGTGACGGCCATCAAGCCGCTGTTGAAAAGGAACGGGCCATGATGAAATATATTCTGCCCGCGTTTCTGCTGACTTTTTTGGCAATCGTCACGCCCGCCGCCGCCGTGCTGCCGGACGAGATCATGGATAATCCCGTGCTGGAACAACGCGCCCGCGCCATCAGCCGCCAATTGCGCTGCCTTGTCTGCCAAGGGGAGGATATTGACGAATCCGCTGCAGGGCTTGCGCGCGATCTGCGCCTGCTGGTGCGCGAAAGGCTGTTGGCGGGCGACAGCGATGCCGAGGTGCTGGCCTTCATACAGGCGCGCTACGGCGATTATGTTCTGATGAAACCGCCCGTGAAGCCTGCAACGTATCTGTTGTGGCTGACGCCGCTGCTGACCTTGCTGGCGGGGCTGGCGCTGCTGCTGCGCCGCCTGCGCTTCAAACCGGCGGAGGGCGGCTGAGATGTGGATGCTCTATGTCATGATGAGCTTTCTGGCCGCAGGTGTGGTGATCAAGCTGGTTAATCCGCTGGTGGGGCGCGGACGTTTTCGCGCCGACGGGCCGCTGACGCAGGCCGACCGCTCGCTTGCCGTGATGCTGGTCATGCTGGTGCCGGTTTTGTCGCTGGCGCTCTATCTCGCGGCAGGACGACCCGATCTGAAGGGGCAGCAGGCGGTTTTTTACAATCTGGAGGAGCTGAACCGCCGTCATCTCTCCCTGCTGGCGCAGCGGCCCATGATGATTTTGCTGGAACGCGATGCCGACGATCTGGGCGCGCTCGGCACGCTTGGCGACATTCATACCAGCCTTGGCAATCATGCGGAGGCGGTGAAATTCTACAGCCATGCGGTGCGCGCCGCGATTGCGCGGCAGGATGATTTCCTGCGTCTTTACGCCGTGGCGCTGGGCGAGGCGCAAATCCGCGTCAATGACGGCAAGGTCGGGGATGAGGCGGTGGCGACTTTTGAATTCGTGCGCGCTTTGCATCCTGACAATCCGCTGGCGCGGTACTATCTTGCCTTGCGCAAAAAGCAGGAGGGGGATGTGCAGGGCGCCATGGATGACTGGCTTTCGCTGCTGAACGAAGGGCCGACGCGCGCCTATTGGAAAGCCATGGTGCGCACGGCGCTGGAAGAGGCGCGCCGCGAATTGCGACAGAAAAAATAAACGGGAGGCTTAGCGGCGCGGCGTGTCCATGCGTTCCTGCGGGCACAGGCGCGACAGGCGCATGTATTCCTGCCGCGTATCGATCAGCTGCTGGCGCTGACGGCGCAGGCTGTCCATTTCCAGCAGGGTGTCGCGCAGGCGGCCGGAGATCACGTCCCGCATGTTCTGCTGGATGCTTTGCATCTGCATATCCAGATAGGGCCCGTGCACGCCCAGCGTATTCACGGCATATTGCAGGTTTTGCTGGATCAGCGGCAGGTATTCGTTAAGGGTCATGATATCCGTATTCACGTGGCGGACTTCATGTTCCATGATGACATCGTAACGACAGCTGCCGGGGCGGTGCTCGCTTGCGATATACACGGTCGGCGTATAGGACAGCGTCAGATCCACCGATTTCAGCCACAGGCAGGAAAGGCCGCTGCTCTCGTCAAGCAGTTTTGAAAAAGACGTGTTCCATGACGTTGTGATCTCCCCGCGCGTCAGTCCGCCGGTGATGAAAACCTCGTCACTATGTTGTGAAATGCGCGTGTCGATCGGCACTTCGCCCAGTTCCGCGCTGCTGTAGGAATTATCATATACGGGCGGGTTATTGACCACGTTGATCGTCACGGTGGCGGCTTGCTGCGGCGGACAGCCTTGCGCGAGGACCAGCATCAGCAAACCGGCGGCGGCGGACGGATCGGGCAGCGGAATCACGCCTGTTTCCTCCGTCGCGGGGTAAAGCCGCGCAGCTTGTCGCCCATGCGGCCAAGGTTGCGGCCAAGAGTCAGGACGTTATCGATGCGGCGGTCAAGAAAGGCCCATGTTTCCGCATGCCCGTCGCTGTCATCGCCGAGCCAGCACAGCGTTGTGGCGCTCAGGACGCCGGCCAGCAGCAGGCGTTTGGTATAGCGGTTGTAATCCGTTGCGGTATCGCCCGCGGCGATCCAGATTTTATCCGCCGTTTGCCAGACGGCCTTGGGGATGCCGAAGCCCTGCGCGGAAAGGCCGAGCGTTGCGCCCGCGGCGGAAACGGCCTGTTTCCACGGGCTCAGGATTTCCAGACGGCGGCGCACGCCCAGCGCCACGCGGTCGCGGATGCGCAGGGCGGCAAGGTTCTCCCGCGCCAGTGCCTGTTCCATTTTTTCATCCGCCCAGGTGGAAAAATACAGCGCCAGATCGGCCATGCCGCCCGGCAGGGCTTTTTCCGCCGCATCAATATCAATGCCGGTTTTCGCGCAGGCGCGCGCCAGCACGCTGTCCTGCCAGCCGTCAAAGGCGATGTCGGGCAGCGCGGCTTCCAAAAGGGCGCGGCGGATGTCCGGCGCGGCGGATCGGGGGGCGGATTTTTGTTTTTTGGACATTTGCAGCCTTTATTTTCGGGGCGGAATATATATTTTGATATAAACAAAAACAAATTCTGTCCTTCTTCAATTTTACACCCATGGCGAAAGCAAAAACAATGCCCAAAACAGCAAAAAAAACGGCCGCCCGCACCTCCGCCCCGCCGCGTTGGGATCTGTCCCATCTGGTGGCGCCGCCGGTGGACAAGCGCGTGGCCGAAGCGCTGGCCGAAGGACGCAAGGCGGCGGCATCCTTCCGCCGCCGGTTTGAAGGCAAACTGGGCAAGCTGGACGGCAAAACCTTCGGCAAGGCCTTTGCCGAATATGAAGGCATTTGCGAGAAGCTGGCGCGTGTGGGCAGTTACCTCTCGCTCGACCGCCAGACGAAACTGGACGATCCCGTCGCGGGCAAGAAGTTCCAGTCCTATAGCGAGAAGGCGAATGATATTTTCGCCGATCTTTTGTTCTTCCGCCTTGAAATCAACCGCCTGTCCGATAAAACGGTCAGGGGCTGGATGAAGGCGAAGGAAACCCTGCGCTATAAACCCGTTATCGAACAAATCCGCGCGTTCCGTGACTACCAGCTCAGCGACGAGGTGGAAAAAATTCTGCATGATCGCGACGTCACGGGCAGCGATGCCTGGGTGCGCATGTTCGATGAAACCGTGGCGCGGCTGCGTTTTCCGGTCGGCAAAAAAGTGCTGACGGAAACCGAAGTTTTCCACATGCTGTTGTCGCGCGATGCCAAAACGCGCAAGGCGGCGTATCAGTCCATCGGCAAGGTTTTTGCCGAAAACATCGGCGCTTTCAGCTTTATCTACAACACGCTGGTAAAGGAAAAGGAAATCGACGACCGCCAGCGCGGGTATAAAAGCCCCATGGCCGCGCGCAACCTTGACAATCAGGTGGAGGACGAGGTCGTGCATGCGCTTGTCGCCGCCGTTAAGAAAAACTATCCCCGCCTGTCGCACCGCTATTACAGGCTGAAGGCGAAATGGATGCGGCAGAAAAAGCTGAACCCGTGGGACCGCAATGCGCCGCTGCCCTTCGCCGCCGAAAAGAAATTCACCTGGGATCAGGCCAGGAACGCGGTGCTGAAGGCCTACGGCAGTTTCCATCCCGAAATGGAGGCCATCGGCCGCCGCTTTTTCGACGGCAAATGGATTGATGCCGAACCGCGCGCGGGCAAGGACAGTGGCGCGTTTTCCGCCGCCACCGTGCCGTCGGTGCATCCCTATATCCTGATGAATTTCAAGGGCGGCGTGGATGATGTGGCCACGCTGGCGCATGAGCTGGGCCACGGCGTGCATCAGGTGCTCGCGGGCAAACAGGGCTATTTCATGGCCGATACGCCGCTGACGCTGGCCGAAACGGCCAGTGTGTTCGGCGAAATGCTGACCTTCCAGTCCTTGCTGAAAGAAGAAAAAAATCCAAGATCGCGCAAGGCCATGCTGGCAGGCAAGGTGGAGGATATGCTCAATACCGTCGTGCGCCAGATTGCCTTCCACGATTTCGAGCAGCAGGTGCATGCCGCCCGTAAAAACGGCGAGCTGACGCCGGAAGATTTTGCAAAGATCTGGATGCGCGTGATGCGCGAAAGCCTCGGCCCCGCTTTCATCTTTGACGAGGCCTATAAAAACTTCTGGGCCTATATTCCGCATTTCTATCACACGCCGTTCTATGTCTATGCCTATGCTTTCGGCGATTGCCTTGTGAATGCGCTGTATGCGGTCTATCAAGATTCTGAAAAGAAGGGCGATCGCAGCTTTGCCGACAAATACATGGCGCTGCTCGCCGCCGGCGGCACGGCGCGGCATGATGTGCTCTTGCAGCCCTTCGGCCTTTCGGCGAAGGATCCGTCGTTCTGGCAAAAAGGTCTTGGCGTGATTGAAAGCTTTATTGACCAGTTGGAAAAGGCGGAAAACCTTGGTAAGGTTTCAAAACACCGCGCGAAAACGGCGCGTTCCAAAACTTCCGCTTAAAACGGGCACCGCTTTATTTATGGCTCTTTTCGGTAAAAAGGCAAAACTCGCAGAGCTTTGTGCGCAAATTCTGGCCAAGGCTGAATCTGCCGTGGTCGTTGTGAACCGTAACGGCGACATCATTCTGTTCAACGAAGGGGCGGAGCAGGTTTTCGGCTATGAAGCCAGGGAAGTGATGGGCGAGCGGCTGGATATCCTGCTGCCCGAACGCTTTCAAATGCAGCATGACCTCCTGATGCAGGAATTCGGCATGGGCGATGCCCGCCACAAGGGCAGCGACGAGCGCAGCCATCAGGTCTATGGCCGCCGCAAGGATGGCGAGGAATTCGTCGCCAGTTCGGAAATCTTCAGCCTCACGCTGGGGGACGAGCGTTATTTTGCCACCATCATGCGTGATGTCAGCCATAACCGTAAAACGGAGGAAGAGCTGCTGCGCCTTGCGGCTACCGACCCGCTGACGGGCTGTTTCAACCGCCGCGAGTTTACCGCGATTGCCGAGCGCGAGGCGTTGCGCGCCAACCGCTACCACCACCCGCTGTCGATCCTGATGCTGGATCTGGATTACTTCAAACGCCTGAACGATACCTACGGCCATGCGGCGGGGGACAAGGCGCTGCAACGCTTTACGATGATCTGCACCAACGCCTTGCGCAACGTGGATATTTTCGGCCGCTGGGGCGGGGAGGAATTTGTCGCCTTGCTGCCCGAAACCGATTTGCAAGGCGCGACGGTCATTGCAGAGCGTTTACGGAAACTCACCAACGATAACATCCTGACTTTCAACGATCACAAAATCAATTTCACGGTCAGCATCGGCATTGCCGAATTCAAGGACGGTGAAACATCGGTGGATGCTGCGCTCGGCCGCGCCGACAGCGCCGTTTACGATGCGAAAAAGGCGGGCCGTAACCGGATCTCCGTCTTCCGCAACTGATTTCTCATAATATATAAAGCCTTATGTTATTTGTGTGTCGCGCTATCTGTGATACGCTTTTTTACGCATAACGTATTTGGTTCACAAGAATCGCCCATGCTGTTCGCATCATGAACGGCTTTTGACAAGGGCGGCGCGAATACGGCGGGCAGCGGGTTGTGTGACGGCAAGGTTCTTGCCGTCCGTTTTTGTCAAAGGATGCCCGATGACCGAACCGCACAACCGCACGCCGGACCCTGCCAAGCCTGCCGCCTTGCCGCGCTGGGATTTGTCGGCGCTGTTCTCCGGCAAGGAGGGCGCGGATTTCAAAGCCGCCCTGCAGGCGGTTTCCACGGATGTTGCGGATTTTGCCAAAACCTATCGCGGCACGCTCGCCAGACTGGATGGCGCGGCGCTGGGCGGCGCAGTCGCGCAGTATGAAAAAATTTCCGAAAATATCTCCCGTATCGAAACCTATGTGGAACTGTTGCGCGCCGCCGATGCGCGCGAAGATGCCTTTGCGGGCAAAGTGACCGAAAAGCTCCGCGCCGCCACGCAGGACATGCTGTTTTTCGAACTGGAGATCAACAAGCTTTCCGAAGCGGCCCTGATGGAAAAGCTCGCATCGCCCGCGCTCGCGCATTATGCGCCGTGGCTGGCGGGCGTGCGCGCGGGGCGGGAGCATCAGCTCTCCGATGAGCAGGAAAAATACCGCCACCTGCGCGAAGCGACGGCGGAACATGCCTGGCGTCGCCTGTTCGACCAGACCATGGCCGATATGCGTTTCAATGTGGACGGCGAAAAACTGACCGAAGCGGAAACGCTGAACATCATTGACGGTTCCGCCGACCCCGCCGCGCGCAAACGCGCATGGGAAGCTTTTGCCAAAGGGCTGGAAGGCAATATCAAAACATTCACGCTCATCACCAATACCCTTGCGGGGTTGAAGGCGGCGGAGGATGAACAGCGCGGATTTAAAAATCCCGAAGACAGCCGCCATCTGGAGAACCGCATCGCGCCCGAGACGGTGGAGGCGCTCGCCCGGGCGGTCAAGGAAAGCTACGCCGATTTGTCGCATAAATATTACGCATGGAAGGCGCAAAAAACGGGCGTGGCCCGCCTGCATCCCGCCGACCGTAACGCGCCGCTGGAAGGCGCGCCCACGCGCGAGATTCCGTGGGACGAGGCAAAGGACATCGTGCTGGAGGCCTTTGGCAAACTGTCCCCTGAAATGGAAAAAATCGGCCGCCGCTTTTTTGACGAAGGCTGGATCGATGCCGAACCGCGGCCCGGCAAGGACAGCGGCGCTTTTTCGCATCCTGCCGTGCCGTCGGCGCATCCCTATATTTTGCTCAATTACTTCGGCACGCCCGCCGATGTTATGACGCTGGCGCATGAACTGGGTCACGGCATCCATCAGGTGCTGGCGGCACAGCAGGGGCATCTGATGGCCGATACGCCGCTGACCGTGGCCGAAACGGCCAGCGTTTTTGGCGAAATGCTGGTGTTCCAAAGCCTGCTGGCGCAGGAAACCGACCCCGTGGCCAAACGCGCCATGATCGCGGGCAAGGTGGAAGACATGCTGAATACCGTCGTGCGCCAGACGGCCTTTTACACCTTCGAGCAAAAACTGCATAACGCGTATCGCGAAAACGGCGAATTGTCCGCCGAGGATATCGGCAAAATGTGGCGCGACGTGTCGCGCGAAAGTCTGGGCGCGGCGGTGAATACCGATGTACCGGGGATGGAGCATCTCTGGGCCTATATCCCGCATTTCATCCATACGCCGTTTTACGTTTATGCCTATGCCTTTGGTGATTGTCTTGTGAACGCGCTTTACGACGAATACGCCAAAACGCCCGACAAACAGGATTTCGCCAAAAAATACGAAGATCTTTTGTCCGCCGGCGGCAGCAAGGGGCACGAGGCGCTGTTGCAGCCCTTCGGCTTTGATACGGCGGATCCGAACTTCTGGAAGAAGGGTCTTGGCGTCATCGGGCGGTATATCGACGATCTCATCACCCTTGACCGTAAAATCGAAGCCGCCGCCAAGGCGCAAAAGGATTTCAGGAAGGCGGGCGATGATATCGTCACCCCGCCTGCGGATAACGACAACAGGGAATCCGCCCGCCGCCCGCCGCCGCGCGCCGCCAATGACGGCAAGCCCAAGCCGCCTGCCGGGGGAGGAACGCCATGACCGCGCAACCGAAACACCCGCAGCCCAAGGATGCCGCGCTGAAAAACAGTTTCAACCGCGCGCAGACTCGCAAGCCTGTGAACGACAATGCGCCCGATGCGGATGATGTTTACGATCCCATGCCGCGCTGGAATCTGGCGGATCTGTATCCCGGCCTTGATTCCCCCGAACTTGCCGCAGACAAGGCGCGGCTGGAAAAAATGCTGGATAAATTCGCCGAAACTTTTGAAGGCACGCTGAAATGGCTGTCGGGCGCGGATCTTGGCGAGGCGATCCGCATTTACGAGATGGTCGAGCGCGAAATGTATCGCATCAGCTGCTATATCACGCTTTTGGAAGCCGATCATGTCGATAACTTCGCCAAAACGGGCGATTTGAAAAACTGGTATCAGGAAACGGGCGGCAAGACGGCGTTTTTCGAAGCGGAACTTGCCGCGCTGAAAGAATCCGAACTGATGGCGAAAATGCAGGCGCCGGAGCTGGCGCGCTATGCGCCGTGGATCGCCGCCGTGCGTGAAGGCAATAAAAAGCCCCTGCCTGACGGCGTTTCAAACCTCAGCGCCGATTTCGATGCCGCCAGCCGCGAGGGCTGGACGCGCCTTTACCACGAAACCCTGTCGGCCCTGACGGTCGAAATCGACGGTGAGCAGGTGCCTTTCGACGATGTCGCCCTTGGCAGCGATCCGGCGGCGCGCCGCGAAACGCGCCAAAAGCTGGCCGATGCGCTGAAACAGAACGGCAAACGCATGGCGCTGATTTACAACACCATCCTGCGCGACGATATGATCGATGCGGATTTGCGCGGCTACGCCCGCCCCGATGAATCCGTCAACCGCCAGAACCGCGTCGAGGACGAGGTGGTGGACACGATGTTCGAGACGATCAAGGCTTCCTATGGCCGCCTGTCGCATCGTTTCTACGCATGGAAAGCGGCGGAGCATGGCGAAACGGTGCTGCCGCGCGAAAAGCTGACGCTGCCGCCGCCCGCGTTGCAGGGGGCCGCGCCGGAATTTACCTTCGAGGAAGGCAAGAAAATCGTGCTGCGCGCCTTCCGCAAATTTTCTCCCAAATTCGCGCGTATCGCGGAAAAGATTTTCGATGCGGGACATATCGATGCCGAACCGCGCCCCGGCAAGGAAAGCGGCGCCTTCGCCCTGCCGACGGGGCCGGGCAGCCTGCCTTATATCATGCTCAGCTATCTGGGCGGGGTGGAGGATGTGGCGGCCACGCTGGGCCATGAACTGGGCCACGGCATCCATCAGGTGCTGGCGGAAAAGGCCTGCGGGCATTTCCTTTCCGACGTGCCGACGCCCGTTGCCGAAACGGCCAGCATCTTTGCCGAAATGTTGGTCTTTGACGAATTGCTGAAGCTGGAAAAAGATCCCGTGGTCAAAAAACGCCTGATGATGGAGCGCGTGGAAAACATGCTCGGCAACGGGTTGCAGCAGCTTGCCTATTACGATTTTGAAAAACGCGTGCACAAGGCGCGGCGCGACGGAGAGCTGGATGTGGAGCAAATCTCCGACATCTGGATCGCGACGCAAAAGGAATATTACGGCCCTGCCGTCGCGCTGGACGATTACGACCGCTATTACTGGATGACCGTGCCGCATTTGTTCGATACGCCTTTCTACGTCTATTCCTATGCCTTCGCGCAGCAGGTGGTCAGCGGCCTGTACCAGCTTTACCGCGATGCGGCGGAGGAAGGCAAAGAGGCGCGGGATGATTTTGTGCAACGTTATATCGGGCTGCTCGAAACGGGCATGACCAAGAACCTTTACGAAATGTTCCAGCCCTTCGATCTGGATCCCGAAACCCCCGCTTTTTGGGAAAACGGCCTCAACCTTGTCAGCGAATATATGGACGCGCTGGAGAAAATGGACATCACGCCCAAAGCCGCGCCGAAAAAACCGCGCAAGCCGAAGGGACCGAAAGCCTGAAAAAACCTCTCGACTTTTGCACGGGGCGGTATCATCTTTAATCCATGAAAAAAACGGATGGTGATAAAACATCGGGCGTGGATAAAAAAACAAAAAAGCAAAAGCCCAAAAAGGACAAAACCGGCGCGGCAAAAAAAGCCGCCGCTGCCGATAAACCTGCCGTTGAAAAAGGCACCATCGGCCGCCGCATGCAGCGCTACGCGCGCGTATCCACCGCCATGACGGGTCTTGCCGCGCGGCTGGCGGGGCAAAAATACCTCGGCATCGGCATCGACAGGCCGCAGCATGCCAGACAATTGATGGAAAGTCTGGGAGACCTGAAGGGGCCGCTTTTGAAAGTCGCGCAATTGCTTGCGACCATTCCGAACGCGCTGCCCAAGGAATACGCGGCCGAGCTGCAAAAACTGCAATCGCAGGCGCCGCCCATGGGCTGGCTTTTCGTGCGCCGACGCATGGCGGCGGAACTGGGGCGCGATTGGGAATCCCGTTTCAAATCCTTTGAAAAGGAAGCGGCCGCTGCCGCCTCCCTCGGGCAGGTGCATCGCGCCGTGACGCATGCGGGTGAAAAGGTGGCCTGCAAACTGCAATACCCCGATATGGTGTCGGCCGTGGAGGCGGATTTGAAGCAGTTGCGCCTTGTCATGGGCGTGTTTGAAAAATACGACCAGTCCGTCGTGACCGAAGAAATTCAGAAAGAAATCGCCGCGCGGCTGTATGAAGAACTTGATTACGCGCTGGAGGCGCGGCACGCGGGGCTTTACGGCAAAATGCTGGCGGGCGAGAAAAACGTGCACGTGCCGCGCGTCATTCCCGAGCTTTCCACCGCGCGGCTGATTACGACCACATGGCTGGAGGGCACGCCGATTTTGAACTACGTCGGCGCGCCCGCGCAAACGCGTAATAAAATCGCCTATAACCTGTTCCGCGCGTGGTATGTGCCTCTTTATTATTACGGCGTCATCCACGGCGACCCGCATCTGGGCAATTATGCGGTGCAGGACGGGGATTTGTCGATCAACCTGCTCGATTTCGGCTGTGTGCGGGTTTTCCCGCCGCGTTTTGTCGAAGGGGTGATTACGCTTTATCACGCGCTGCAATCGCAAAACCGCGACATGTCCGTGCATGCCTACGAGCTTTGGGGTTTCAGCGATCTTAACGACGAAACCATCGATGTGCTGAACATGTGGGCGGGGTTTCTCTACGGCCCCGTGCTGGACGACCGCGTGCGCCCCATCGGCACGGTTGGCGAAAATACGGTCTATGGCCGCGAGGTGGCCTCCAAAGTCCACCGCGAATTAAAACGCATCGGCGGCGTGAAAGTGCCGCGCGAATTCGTGTTCATGGACCGCGCGGCGCTGGGGCTTGGTTCCGTCTTTCTGCATTTGCAGGCGGAGATCAACTGGCATGACCTGTTTCATGAACTCATCGCCGATTTCGATGCCAAAAAACTCGCTACGCGGCAGAGGGAAGTTTTGAAACCCTTCGGCCTCACGACGCCGGATTAAGCGGGCGCGCGTTTCGGCTTGCGCAGAGGGGTATTCTCGTTCTGCGCCGCGCGGACGGGTTTGGGCAGGTGCATGCCGTAGAGAATGTCCTGTTTTGCAAAAGCAAATTCCTTGCGCGTCAGCCGGCTGGCGACTTTTTGCCAATAGGGGCTGGAAAAATCGGTTGGGGGGATTTTAATGTCGCGCAGGCCGTTGCGCGTATCGCCCAGCTTGCCCTCCATATACCCGCGCAAAACGGGCGCGCCCCATTTGAAAACGCCGTAATCATGCGTATTCAGCACGATCTGCGCCAGTTTGTGCAGCGCTTTCGGCTGGCCTTTCGCGAGGGCATCCTGAAACGGCTTGAAGGCTTCGGCGGTTTTTTCGACCATCAGGTCATTCGGCGTATGCGCCAGGGCAATGCGGGTTGCCAGGTCCCGTGTTTGCTGCGGCGTCAGGCGGGCCATATCCACATGACCGCGCATGTCCAGCAGTTTTTCCAGCGTGAAACTGGTGAAATGTTCCGCATGGCGCGCGCCTTGAAGCGAAACAAGCCGCTGCGCGCGGTGCAGCAGCAGGCTGTCCAGTGCGGGCGAATACGTGCCGAAACGCTGCATGTGGCGTAGGGCGGCAAAGCTGTCGGCCACGCATTCGTGCATCGTGCGGCTATAGGCGTTGCGCCCGCCGTGTTCGGCCAGCACATGCCCGAGTTCATGGTCCAGCACAAAGAAAACATGCTGCGCATCGGGCGTATTCTTGTCCATCAGCCGGACGCCGTGCGACGATGTCGTCAGCATGACGCAGCGCCCGCGCGGCAGGCCGTAGATCACGGCGGAATTGCCTTCCGACCGGAAACCTTCCGCCTGCGACAGAAAGCGCGCGCGGGTTTCCGCATGATCCAGATAATGCAGCACTTCCTTTTCGGCCTGCACATCCGGCTCGACAAAACGGCGCGTGGTCAGATCGTAAAAATGCACTTTTTCCTTCGCGTCGGGAAAACGTTCGTAAATATCAACGACGGCGGCCATGTAATCAAAACCCTCCACGGGTTTATCGGGTACAAGGCTGCCGCACAGATTGAAAATCGCCGCGGTCGGACAGGGAAGGCCGCCGTGTTTGGCATATTCCCTTGTCATGCCGACATCCTTTGCGGCGCGGCCGCTTTGCGCGGCCGGACATGCCTGTGCAGGCAGGTTTTTTGCGGACGGGTGGCGGCCTTTTTGAAGGGGCGGCGCAGGTTTTCGGGGCGCGGAATGCGCTGCGTGGCTAGGGCTGACATGACTTTGCGTCCCCAATGCAGGACATGGGCATCTTCGCTTGTCGCAACGATCTTATGCAGGTCGTTCAGGCGCGGCCGGCCTTTCAGCGCGGCCAGATTTTCATGCAGGCTGCGCAGCGCCGGGCCGTCGGGCGTATATTGGCGCGCCATGGCCGTGACATAGGCAACCGTTTGCGCATGGGAGAATTTTTCAAACGGCACGGTTTTCGCGTCGTCCAGAATTTTTTCCAGCACGGGAGAGGAAAAGTTCAAAATCCCGTTTTCGCGGAAAACCGTATCGCGCGCGCGGGCGAGCATCATATCCTCGATAAACCGTGTATTGCCGCCGGTGCGCTGCAAATGGCGCACGGTGGCATAGGCATCGGCAATGTTTTCGGCCAGAAAGCGGTTGTCGCTGCGCCCGTCCTCGATGATTGCATGGGCGGTTTCGTGGTCGAAAACAAATTGCAGTTCCGTCGCATGGCTGTGGCCGTGCGTCAGGCGCAGCGCATCCGCGCCGCTGTAAAGAATGATAAAGCCGCCCTCCGGCCCGTTGGGCAGGCAATAGGAGGATTTGTGTGTCGCGCAACCGGCAATGGCGGGCTGCACATGCGTCTTGCCGGGCTCGCTTTGGGTAATGAAACGAACCAGTTCCTGCATCATGGCAGGGTCGGGGTGTGCCACGCTGGCGGCGGCGGCATCGATAAAAAAGACCTTCTCCGCCAGATCGGGATGGGCGGTGTAAAAATCCGCCACGGCGGCGTTGACATCAAACAACGGGGCAGCGGGGGCGGCGGCTTGCTGGAAGGTCATTTTTGCCAAGATGAAGGACTCCCTTTTGTTTAATTATTATACATAACATGCCAAAGGAGTCCATAAATTTTCATAAATAATTAACCTTTTGCTAACGCCCTGATTTATCGTGTAAAAATTGCCACAAAATGCGTCTGTTTCTTGAGTTTGCGGCCAAATTGCCGCATGATGCTGCCTGAAGCGGATTTCGGCGCGGGAAGTTTCCGGCGGCGCCGTCCTCATGACACAACCGACAGGCAAGAGGTTTGATAAAACCATGAAGCTGGTAATTGGCAAAGAAACGCTGGATGCGGAAAAACGCGTGGCGGCATCGCCCGAAACGGTGCGTAAACTGATCGCGCTCGGGTTTGACGTCGGCGTGGCGCGGGGCGCGGGTCTTGGCGCGGCTGTCACGGATGACATGTTCCAGGCCGCGGGCGCGCAGATCCTGTCGGGCGAAAATGTGTATGCCGATGCCGATGTGGTGCTGCGCGTGCGTCATCCGTCCAATGATGATATCGCAGGCATGAAGCGCGGCGCAGTGCTGGTCTCCCAGCTTTCCCCCTATCAGGAAAAAGACGTGCTGCATGCGCTGGCAACGCAAGGCATCACGGCTTTTGCCATGGAGCTTGTGCCGCGCATCACCCGCGCGCAAAGCATGGATGTGCTGTCGTCGCAAGCCAACCTTGCAGGCTATCGCGCCGTGCTGGAAGCTGCCGCCGTTTACGGCCGCGCGTTCCCGCTGATGATGACGGCGGCAGGTACCGTGCCGCCCGCGAAGGTTTTCGTGATGGGCGCGGGCGTTGCCGGTTTGCAGGCCATTGCCACGGCACGCCGTCTGGGCGCGCAGGTATCGGCAACCGATGTGCGCCCCGCCGCGAAGGAACAGGTTGAATCCCTCGGCGCAAGTTTTGTGATGGTGGAGAACGAAGAAACCAAAGCCGCCGAAACCGCCGGCGGTTACGCCAAGGAAATGAGCGACGATTACAAACGCCAGCAGGCCGCGCTGATCGCCGAGACAATCAAGAAACAGGACATCGTGATCACGACGGCGCTGATCCCCGGCCGCGCCGCGCCCGTGCTGGTGACCGAAGAAATGGTGCGCAGCATGAAACCCGGTTCCGTCATTGTGGATCTGGCCGTCGAGCAAGGCGGCAACTGCGCCCTGTCGAAAGCGGGCGAGATTGTGGAAGTCAACGGCGTATCCATCGTCGGCATTCCCAACCTGCCCAGCCGCATTGCGGTCGATGCCTCGTCGCTTTATGCGCGCAACCTGTACAACTTCCTCGCCCCCATGGTGGATGCGGAAAGCAAAACACTGAAAATCAACCGCGAGGACGAGATCGTCAAGGCGTCGCTGGTCACGGCGGACGGGCAGATCGTGCATCCGAATTTTCAATCCTGATTTAACCGATTTAACGCTGTCTTCAAAGGAGCGGTAACATGTCAAACCAACAACTCGTCGAACAGGCGGAAAACCTGTCCAAAGGCGCGCGGGCCCTGTCCGATCAGGCTTCCGATCTTGCGCTGAACCTGACGCAATTCGCGGGCGGTGATGCGGCAAGCATGCCGTTTTTCGTCGTGGGGCTGACGGTTTTCGTGCTGGCCTGCTTTGTCGGCTATTACGTCGTCTGGCGCGTCACGCCCGCGCTGCACTCGCCCCTGATGGCGGTGACGAACGCGATTTCCTCCGTCATTATCGTCGGCGCGCTGATCGCCGCGGGGCCGGCGGAATGGAACCTGTCGAAATGGATGGGTTTCTTTGCGGTCATTCTCGCCTCCGTCAATATTTTCGGCGGGTTTATCGTGACGCACCGCATGCTGCAAATGTTCTCCAAGAAAAAGAAACAGGGGGCCTGATCCAATGCCGATGACCGTTACACTTCTGGCCTATCTGGTTTCCTCCGTCTGCTGCATCATGGCACTGCGCGGCCTTTCCGGCCCGCAAACGGCCAAAAGCGGCCTGATGTTCGGCATTGCCGGTATGGCGCTGGCCGTTATCACCACGCTGATGCTGGACGGCGTACAGTCCTACGGCATGATCATCCTCGGCGTGGCCATCGGCGGCGGCATCGGAACGCTGATTGCCAAGAAAATCGAAATGACCGCCCTGCCGCAGCTGGTCGCGGCCTTCCACAGTCTTGTGGGTCTGGCGGCGGTGTTTATCGCGGCGGCGGCTTTCCACAACCCCGAAGCCTATAACATCGGCACGGCGGGCGACATCCATATCGGCAGCCTGATCGAAATGTCGCTGGGCGTGGCCATCGGGGCGATCACCTTTACGGGCTCCGTCATCGCTTTCGGCAAGTTGCAGGGGATTGTCACAGGCAAGCCCGTGGTATTCAAGGGACAGCATATGCTGAACGCCGCGCTGGGCGGTTTGCTGCTGGTGCTGATCGTTCTGCTCTGCGCGACGGAATCGGCCTTTGTTTTCTGGACGATTGTTTTGCTGTCTTTCCTGCTCGGTGTTTTGATGATCATTCCGATCGGCGGGGCGGATATGCCGGTGATTGTTTCCATGCTCAACAGCTATTCCGGCTGGGCGGCGGCGGGCATCGGCTTTACGCTGCAAAACAACCTGCTTATCATCGTCGGCGCGCTGGTGGGCGCATCGGGGGCGATCCTCAGCTACATCATGTGCAAGGGCATGAACCGCTCTTTCTTTAACGTGATCCTCGGCGGTTTCGGCGGGGAAGCGGCAGGCGGCGCGGCGGCGGCCGCAGCCAGCGACAAACCGGTCAAGATCGGCTCCGCCGAAGATGCGGCCTTTATCATGAAAAACGCTTCCAGCGTGATCATCGTGCCGGGCTATGGCATGGCGGTTGCGCAGGCGCAGCACGCGCTGCGTGAAATGGCCGACATGCTGAAAAAAGAAGGCGTGAAGGTGCGCTATGCCATTCACCCCGTTGCGGGCCGTATGCCGGGCCATATGAACGTTCTGCTGGCCGAGGCCAATGTGCCCTACGAGGAAGTGCTGGAGCTGGAGGAAATCAACCGCGATTTCAGCCAGACGGATGTTGCCTTCGTGATCGGCGCGAACGACATCACCAACCCGGCGGCGAAGAAAGACCCCGGCTCTCCCATCTACGGCATGCCCATTTTGGATGTCGAAAGCGCGGGCACGGTTCTGTTCGTCAAACGCTCTCTCGGTTCCGGCTATGCGGGAATCGATAACGCGCTGTTCTTTTATGACAACACGATGATGCTGCTCGGCGATGCGAAAGCCATGTGCGAAGGCATTATCCGCGCCATGGAACATTGACATAAACTTTGATATCCACGCAAAAGGCCGCGCCTTGGGCAACCTTGGGCGCGGCCTTTGCTTTTGGTGGCGGGGCTTGGCAAAAAGCCTTGGCGCACCTTGCTTTTTGTGCGTTGCGGCATTTTCGGGGGATGGTATTCGCGTTTGGTGATCACCTGTTTTACCGCTATAATCAATCCCGATTTCCCGTGTGATCAACCAACGGAAAGATACGGAGCGCATGAAACATCTGGAACGGTTTTTCCAACCAGATGGATGGCAGGAAGGATCTTTTACCAACCGTCAGGGTAAAAAAATCCGCACCGGCCATGCCACCCCGAAAGGCGCGTGCAAGGGCACGGTCGTCATCACCACGGGGTATGCGGATTTCACCGAAGCCTATTTCGAAACCATCCACAATTATCTCGACCGCGGCTATGCGGTCTGGATGATGGACTGGGCAGGCCACGGCGGTTCGGAAAAAGTGCGCAAGGGCCAGCAGACCGAACAGAAAAAAGTCGCCATTCTCGACGATCACATTGCCGATCTGGCGCAATTCCGCAAAACCGTGGTGCAGCCTGCGGCGGATAAACCCGTTTTCCTGTCCACCCATTCCATGGGCGGGCAGGTCGCTTTGCGCTATCTCGACAAACATCCGGATGATTTCACGGGCGCGATCTTGGCAACGCCATTTGTGGATATGAACATGCCGGAGCCGAAGCGCAGCATGCTGCGCCGCGCTTTTGAAACCGCCGTCGCGCTCGGTTTTGGTGACAAGGTGCTGGAAAACGGCCGTAAACGCGCCATTCACAAAATTGTCGAGGCGCGGCGCATCCGCAAGGCGCAAAACCCCATTCGCATGCGTCTGCATAAATCGCTGATGTGGCTACCGCGCGATCTAAAGGCGGAAGAGCCCACAGTTGCCTATCTTGAAAGCATGCATCGCTCCGCCGCCTATCTCAACAAGCCGGGGGTGCTGGAAAACATTCAAACGCCCGTGCTTTTCGGTATTGGCGGGCAGGATGACATGGTGGATAACGCCGCCATCCGCCGCGCCGCCAAAACGTTGCCGAACGGCAGGGTATGCGAGATTGACGAGGCGAGCCACGCTTTCTGGCTGGAGCGCGATGATCTGCTGAAAACATGGTGGAACCATATCGATAACTTTATGGCCGATTGCCACGCCGCCTTTGACCGCCGCCGCAATCCGGCCAATGACAATCATGATGCCGCCCCGCAAAAGGCGGCGCGGCACAAACCTCCGCAGGCGAAAGGACCTTAAAACCGCATGGCCAAAGACCTGATGAAAGAACCGGACGGTTTCCAGTGGGGGCATTTCACCAATGCCAAGGGGGCGGAGATCCGCTACGGCCACGTCAAGGCAGACGGGGAGAGCAAGGGCACGGTCGTGTTGCTGACGGGTTTTCGCGAAAGCATTGAAAAATATTTTGAAACCGCGCGCGAACTGAAGGCCGAAGGCTATGATGTCTGGATGATGGACTGGCGCGGGCAGGGCGGGTCGGAGCGTTACCGCGCCGATGCGCCGCAAAAAATGCATCACGAAGGCTATCAGGAACAGCTCGATACCCTGCACCAGTTCACCCAGACCATCGTGGACAAGGCGCCCGCCGGGCCGATGATCATGATGGCGCATTCCATGGGCGCGCATACGGGGCTGCGTTATCTGCACGACCATCCCGAGGTTTTCGACCGCGCCGTTTTGACCGCGCCGATGATGGATATTGCCACAGGCTCCCTGCCCAAGCCGCTGGCGCGCCAGATGGCGAAATTCGCCAAGGCGGGAAATTATCTGGATAAATACGTGCCGGGCGGGACGGACTGGGCGGAGGAGAAAAACACCTTTACCGGCAATGCCAAGACCAGCGACCCCGACCGTTTTAATGCCTATAACGACTTCCTTAAAGCAAACCCTGAATTGAAAACGGGCGACCCGACCTATGGCTGGGTATATGAAACCTTCCAGTCGGTTGATATTCTGTCGCAGGAAGACTATCTGAAAGAAATCAAGACGCCTATTCTGATGCAAATATCGGGCAAGGAGGCGATTGTGGATAAACCGGCGCAGGAACGCGCCGCCGGCCTTCTGCCCAATTGCACACGGGTGGATGTGCCCGAAGCATTGCATGAAATCTGGCATGAACGCGATGAATTGCGTCAACCGTGGCTTGCCAAGGTAAAGGGTTTTCTGGCACAAAGCATACAGCCGGGGGCGGGCCTGACGCCAAAAAAGCCTGATCCGTCAGCACCGCGTCCGCCAAAGCCGTGAGTTGCTGACGGTTGTGCGGGAATCGTGTAAAATAAAAAGATAACGCCAAGGGCAACCTTGAGGATGCTATGACCCAGAAACCAGAAGAAGACAGACCCTATCAGCGCCTGAGCGACCTTATTCTGGAGGCGATGTCCCTGTCTCTCGCGCAAAAAGATGTGGCGATTTCCGATATTCTCAGTCGTGCGCTGGAAATGTCCATCACGCGCAATGCCGGCGGACGCGATTTCATCGAACGCCGCGATCTTTCGGGTGATGTGGAACAGGCTTTGGAAAAACTGCACAAGCTGAAACGCGAAGCCAAAGGGCTTTAATCTTTCGGGCCGCGGCTTACCCGCCGATCAGCGCAATCCATTCATCTTCGGACAAAACGGTAACGCCCAGCTCGGCGGCTTTTTTCAGTTTGCTGCCTGCGTCTTCGCCCGCAATCACGTAATCGGTTTTTTTGGAAACGGAGCCCGCAACCTTCGCGCCGAGACTTTCGGCCTGCGCCTTTGCTTCCTCGCGGCCAAGGCGGGAAAGCTTGCCGGTGAAAACCACCGTTTTGCCGTGCACGGGCGAACCGCTGGTATCTTCCACCACCATATCCTCCACCGTCAGTTCGTTTTGCAGGTCGCGCAGGATGTCAAGGTTATGCGGCTCGGCAAAGAACATGAAAAGATCTTTCGCAACGCCGGGGCCGATATCTTCGATTGCGACAAGGGTCTGGTATGATGTGGAATCCACATCATAGGCGGCGGTCATTTCCGCGATCAGGTTTTGCAGGCTTTCGTAATGGCGGGCGAGTTTTTTGGCCGTTGCCTGCCCCACCTGACGGATGCCAAGCGCATAGATAAAACGGTCAAGGGATATGCGCCGCCGCGCCTCGATCGCGTCCATCAGGTTTTTGACCGACAATGCGCCCCAGCCTTCGCGCTGTTTCAAATCTTCCGCATGTTTGGCAAGGCGGAAAATATCGCCGGGCGTTTGGATGATTTTTTCATCAAAAAATTCGCGGATGATCTTGTCGCCCAGCCCTTCGATATCAAAGGCAAGACGGCTGACGAAATGTTTTAACCGTTCCACCGCCTGCGCCGGACAGATCAGCCCGCCGGTGCAGCGCGTGGCGGCTTCGCCTTCCTCCCGCACGGCAAGGCTGCCGCATTCGGGGCAATGGGTGGGGAAAACGAAGGGTGCGCTGTCCTTCGGGCGGCGTTCGGGAATGCTGCGCACCACCTGCGGAATAACATCGCCCGCGCGCTGGATAATGACATGGTCGCCCACGCGGATATCCTTGCGCTGCAATTCGTCCTGATTGTGCAGCGTTGCGCGGGAAACAATCACCCCGCCGACGTTGACGGGGGAAAGCTCCGCCACCGGCGTCAGAACGCCCGTGCGGCCGACCTGAATGCTGATGGCGTTCAAAACCGTTTCCGCCTGTTCTGCGGGGAATTTATGCGCCGTTGCCCAGCGCGGTGCGCGGGAAACAAAGCCAAGGCGTTTTTGATAGCCAAGGTTGTTTACCTTGTACACGATGCCGTCAAGGTCATAGGGAATATCGGGCCGCGCGGCATAAACCTCCGCGTGAAAAGCGATCAGTTCGCGCGCGTTTTTCACGACGGTCACGGGCTTGGGGACTTCGAAACCGAAAGCGGCGAGTTTGTCGCGCACATCGGCCTGCGTTGCGGCAATTTCCGCGCTGTGTTCGCCCAGCGCATAGCCGAAAAAGCGCAAGGGCCGCTTGGCCGTAACCGTGGGGTCGAGCTGGCGCAGGCTGCCTGCCGCGGCGTTGCGCGGGTTTGCAAAAACCTTGTCGTTGTTTTCGGCCTGCGTTTTGTTCAGCGTCATGAAATCGTCGCGCGTCATGTAAATCTCGCCGCGCACCTCCAGCACATCGGGGGCCTCGGCGGGCAGGGTTTTCGGGATGCTGTCGATGGTGCGGATATTGGCGGTCACATCCTCGCCCTCTTCCCCGTCGCCGCGCGTGGCGGCCTGCACCAGCTTGCGGTTTTCGTACCGCAGGCTACAGGACAAACCGTCGATTTTCGGCTCGGCCAGAATCTCCAGCGGCGCCTCGGCCGCAAGGTTCAGGAATTTGCGCAGGCGATCGACAAAATCGATTACATCCTCGTCGCTGAAGGCATTGGACAGAGACAGCATCGGCACGGCATGGCGCACCTTTTGAAAACCTGCCAGCGGTTTTGCGCCCACGGTTTGCGTCGGACTGTCGGGATCGGGCGGCAGGATTTTTTCAATCTCCTCCAGCCGTTTTTTCAGCGCGTCGTATTGCGCATCGGAAATTTCGGGATTGTCCTGCTGGTGGTACAGCAGGTTATGCCGCGCAATCTGCTCGCGCAGCAGGGCGGCTTCGGTTTCCAGTTGGCGGATATTCTTTTTAGGCGGCGGGGGCATTTTGATCCGTCGCAGGCAAGGCGTTTTCCAGCAAACGGTCAGCCTGCGCGCGGGCCTCCGTCGTGATGTTCGCACCCGACAGCATGCGGGCGATTTCTTCCCGCCGCGCCGTGGTTTCGGTCAGCGGCGTGATACGCGTGACGACCGTGCCCTTTTGTTCGGTCTTGGCGACATGCCAGTGGTGCCGCGCGCGCGCGGCCACCTGCGGGCTATGCGTGACAACCAGCACCTGACACAGGGCGGAAAGTTTTTGCAGCCGCTCGCCCACCGCATCGGCAACCGCGCCGCCGATGCCGCTATCCACCTCGTCGAAAATCAGGGTCGGCACCGTGCCGCTGCCGGAAAGGATCAGTTTCAAGGCCAGCATAAAGCGGCTGAGCTCCCCGCCCGAGGCGATTTTGTTCAGCGGCCCCGGCGCGGCGCCGGGATTGGTGGCGACAAGGAAGCGGATGCGGTCCATGCCCTCCGCGCCCCAGCCGCTTTCATCCGTCGCGGTTTCGACGGAAACGTCAAACACGGCCTTTTCCAGTTTCAGCGCGGGCAATTCCGCATTCACGGCCTTGGCAAGCTTGCCCGCCGCCTTCCGGCGTTTTGCGCTCAGTTTTTGCGCAAGGTCGATATAGTTTTTGCGCGCGGCGTCCAGCGCGGCCTGCAATTCGGCCAGCGCATCGTCCTGATGCGTGATCAGGCGCAGTTTTTGCGACAGGTCCGCCAGCACGACGGGCAGATCATCGGGGGTGCAGCGATGCTTTTTCGCGCAGTCTTTCAGGGCAAAATAGCGCTCCTCGATATCCTCCAGCCGCTCGTCGCCATCCTCGGCGCCGGACAGGATGCGGTCGATTTGCCAGGAAAGATCGTCAATCTCGCCTTTCGCACGCGACAAGCCGTCGAGCAGCGGCGCAATCCGGCTTTCGGATTTGGCGGCGAGTTTTTCCAAAACGGATTCCAGACGGCCGATCAGGCTTTGCAGCCCGTCATCGGATGCCAGCAGGTTTTGCGCCTGTTCAAATCCTTCGGCGAGTTTTTCGCGGTTCAGCAAACGCTGGCGTTTTTCGGCCAGCACGGCTTCCTCGCCCGCTTCGGGGGCAAGGGCTTCCAGCTCCGCCACCGTATAGCGCAGATATTCTTCCTGCAGGCGTGTGGCCTCGATACCGGCTTTGGCCTCTTCCAGCTTTTCCCGCGCGGCGCGCCATGCGGCATGGCTGCGTGCGACGGTGGCGGCTTCGGTCGTGGTGCCGGCAAAGGCATCCAGCACCGCGCCGTGACTGGCGGGATCCAAAAGTCCCTGTGTGTCAAACTGCCCGTGAATTTCGATCAGCAAGGCGCCCGTTTCCTTCAGCAATTGCACGCTGACGGGGGCATCGTTGATAAAGGCCTTGCTGCGCCCGTCCCGGGTGACGGTACGGCGCAAAATCAGCGTGCCGTCGCTGTCGATGCCGCGTTCGGCCAGCAATTGCAGAGCGGGATGCCGCGGCGGCAGGTCAAAGGAGGCGCTGACGGTCGCCTGCGGCGTGCCGTGACGCACCAGCCCTGCATCGGCCCGCGCGCCAAGGGCAAGGCCCAGCGCGTCCAGCAAAATGGATTTCCCCGCGCCCGTCTCGCCCGTCAGCGCGACAAGCCCCGCATCGCCTTCCAGCGACAGGCGGTCGATCAGCACCACGTTTTGAATGTCGAGACCGGTTAACATGCGTACATATGAACCTTTGCGCGGCCTGTTGTTTTAGAAAATGCGGCCGATGGTTTTATCGTAAAGCGATGGTTCGGGCGTTGTTTCCACTTCGCCGCCCATCAGCTTGTAGGTGTCCTTGTACCAACGGCTTTCGGGATAGTTGTATCCCAGAATGGCGGCGGTTTTTTGCGCTTCGGGCAAAATGCCGAGCGCGAGATAGGCTTCCGTCAGGCGGTGCAGCGCTTCGGGCACATGCGTCGTGGTCTGGTAATCATCCACCACGCGCTGAAAGCGGTTGATGGCTGCCTGATATTGCTTGCGCACCAGATAATAACGGCCGATTTCCATTTCCTTGCCGGCAAGGTGATCTTGCGTCAGGTCGATTTTCAGCATCGCATCGCGCGCGTATTTGGTTTCGGGGAAGCGTTCCACCACGCGTTTCAGGTTCTCCAGCGCCAGTTGAGTCATGCGCTGGTCGCGGCGCACATCGGTGATCTGCTCGTAATAGCAAAGCGCGCGCAGGTAAGTCGCATAGGCGACGTTGTCATCGCCGGGGTGCAGTTCCAGAAAACGGTCCAGCGCCAGCACGGCTTCGTCATAGCGCAGGGCGCGGTAATGGGCATAGCCCGCCATCAGCTGCGCGCGGGTCGCCCATTGCGAATAGGGATACTGGCGGTCCACGTCGTCGAATTTGCGCGCGGCGGCGACGAAATCACCGGCGTCCAGCGTATCGGCGGCATCGCGGTACATGGCTTCGACGGGCTGTTGCGCTTCAGCCTCTTTCGCGGCTTTTTTGGCGGCGCGTTCCTCCGAACTGGCGCAGCCGGCGAGCGGCGCGGCCAGCGCGGCCGAGAGCAAAAGCGCCATGGAAAAACGGCGAACGGACAGGGATCGTAACAGCATGGGCAAAACCAAACTCGCGTTTGACAAATATTCGAAAACCAAGCTGTTTATAGCATGTTTCGGCGCATGCCAAAATCAAATATATTTCTTATGAAAATATACGGGCAGCCGGAAATGCCAGCGGTTGGGAAGATCAGGCCGTGACGGGCACGGGCGTATCGGCAAAACCCAAGGCGGGCTGGTTTCGGCCTGCGGGGGCGGCGGCTTCCTGCTGGTTCAGCGTCACCACGGCATAGGCCGCAGGGTCGGCAAAAAGCGCATGCAGGATTTTGTTGTTCATGGCATGGCCTGCCTTGACCCCGTGGTAATGACCGATGATCTGCATGCCGGCCAGATAAATGTCGCCGATGGCATCCAGTACCTTGTGACGCACGAATTCGTTTTTGTAACGCAGGCCGTCGGGGTTCAGCACCTTGTCGCCGTCCACGACGATGGCGTTTTCCAGCGAGCCGCCGCGGGCAAGGCCCATTTTGCGCAAGGCTTCAACCTCGTGCAAAAAGCCGAAGGTGCGGGCGGCGGAAATATCGTTGCGGTACGCCGCTTCCTTCAGGTTCATGGTGTATTTCTGGCGGCCGATCAGCGCGTTGTCGAAGGCGATCTCGAAACCGTAGAACTGCCCGTCCGCAGGGCTTAAAATCACTTCCTTGTCGCCGTCCTGAACCGTCACGGTTTTTTTGATGACGATGACTTTGCGCAATTCCTTCTGGCGTTGCAGGCCGGCTTTTTCCAGCGCCACGACGAAGGGCAGGGCGCTGCCGTCCATGATCGGCGTTTCGGGGCCGTCGATTTCAACAACGGCGTTGTCGAGCCCCATGGCGGCAAAGGCGGAAAGCACATGCTCCACCGTGGAAACGCTCGCGCCTTCCTTATTGGCAAGAACGGTGCAAAGACGCGTATCGGCAACATGATCCCAGCGGGCGGGGATGATGTTGTCGCGGTCGGTAATATCGGTGCGGACAAAAGTGATGCCGCTGTTGACGGGCGCGGGATAAACGGTCAGCGTCGCGGGCGCGCCGGAATGCACGCCGATGCCGGCAACGGCGAAAGGTTCGGCAACGGTATGCTGGTACACGGATTTCAACATGATTTTGTCCTGTTGTGACGCCAGGGCGAAACTGCCCTGTCTTCTTGGTAACAAAGTTTCTTGAACAACGAAATTCACGCTTTGTGTCAGAGTGTTACAAGGGCAAAGGATTGATCTATATAAGTAATTTTATTACGCAGATGGCGCGGAAAAATTTTGACATAATAAAAAATCCAATGTAAAAACGAAGCGCGATTTTACAAAAGACAGACGGCGGCCGCCTGTGGCAAGGCCTTTTCCCGTGCCTGTCCTTTGCCCCCGCTGACAAAAACCAAAAACAAGGAAACAGATCATGTACCGTCGTCCCTCTTTGCGTAGTTCTTTCAACCTGCACGGCAGGCGCCGTCCGCCGCTGTTCGGCATCGCGTCGGGGCTTATCGTGGCAAGCGTCGTGGGAGCCGCGGCCCTTTCCGCCCAGTACCAGACGGCAGAGCCGACAACCACGCGCGTGACCGTTGTGGACAAGGAGCGCCAGTACAAAGACGGCGAAAGCAAATACATTGTGTTTACGGACAAGGAAGTCTTTGAAAACACGGACAGCATCTTGCGCCGCAAAATGAACTCCTCCGATATGCAGGGTCAGCTGCATGTGGGCTGCACCTATGACATTACGGCCTATGGCTTTCGCAGCAACTGGCTGAGCATCTATCGCAACATTACGCAGGTCGAACATGTCAAAACCGAAACCTGCCCCGAAAACAAACCCCCCATGCCGGGCCGCGGCATGTCCTGATGAAACGGGCAGCCTGAGCGGGATGCGCAATTAAAAAGGCCGGGGATCACGCCCCGGCCTTTTGCGTTACGCCCTTGCGGAGGGCTTGTCTTTTGCGTGCCTTAGTTCGCCTGACGACGCAGGAAGGCAGGGATGTCGAGTTCATCGTCATCCTTCTTGCCGCCTTCTTCGACGGTCAGACGGCCGGTCACTTCCGTTTCGGCAACCGGTTCTTCCTTGTGGCGCAGCGTGAAACGCTCGAACAGGGAAGGCGATTTTTTCACGGCTTTTTCCGCAACCGGCGCTGCCGCTTTGGGGGCGGCCAGCTCGGCCTCCGCGAAGAGATCGGCAGAGGTGCCGGAGGTCTGGCGCGGATCCACCGGTTTCGGCGGAATGAAGCTGTTGCCGTGGCGCGTGCCGCGCGGCTCCGTCGTAACGGCCGCATCGCGCGTTTGCGTGACCGGCGGTACGTTACGCTGGTAGTTTTGCGTCACAGCGGGCTGGCTTGGCTTCGTCCAGGTCTGGCTTTCGTCCAGCAGGTCCGCATCATCCAGCTTGCGCGCGGTCGCGGTGCTGGCGGCGGCGTAAGTGGTGGCAGCGGCATGACCGGTGGTCATGTCCTGCGCGGCCCAGTCATCCGCACCGGCGGTTACCGGCTCGGCTGCTTTCTGGGCGACGGTTTTGTTGGCGGAAACAGCGGTTGCCTGCATCGCGCGGGCCTGGCTGGCATGCGCCGGGATGATGCTGGACGGGATGTTGCCCGTAAAGCCTTCGCGCGGGTTGGCGGAAGCCTGTACGCGCTCGTAACCGCTGCCGTAGCTGCTGTTGCCGATGCTGGCGGCAGGTTTGACGCCGCCGCTAAACCCGTTTCCCTGGCCACCGAGACGGCGGGCTGGTTCAACGGTTTCGGAGGCATAGCCCAGCGGGCGGGGTTGCGCCATGCTGGCCGCTTCGATACCCGTGGCCACAACGGAAACGCGCATCTTGCCGTTCATCGTCTGGTCGAAGGTGGAACCGAAGATGATGTTGGCATCCGGATCGACTTCATCGCGGATACGGTTGGCGGCTTCATCGACTTCGAACAGCGTCATGTCCAGACCGCCGGTGATGTTGATCAGCACGCCGCGCGCGCCTTTCATGGAAACATCGTCCAGCAGCGGGTTGGAGATGGCGGCTTCCGCCGCTTCGACCGCACGGCGTTCGCCTTCGGCTTCGCCCGTCCCCATCATGGCCTTGCCCATTTCCAGCATCACGGCGCGGATATCGGCAAAGTCGAGGTTGATAAGGCCCGGCATGACCATCAGGTCGGTCACGCCGCGCACGCCGGATTGCAGCACTTCGTCGGCCATTTTGAAGGCATCGGCGAAGGTGGTTTTCTCGTTCGCAATACGGAACAGGTTCTGGTTCGGGATGATGATGAGCGTATCCACGTATTTTTGCAGCTCCGCAATGCCGTTTTCGGCAAGCTTCATGCGGTGCGTGCCTTCAAAGTGGAAAGGCTTGGTGACAACGCCGATGGTGAGGATACCGGCTTCGCGCGCGGCGCGTGCGATGACGGGCGCTGCGCCCGTACCGGTGCCGCCGCCCATACCGGCGGTGACGAAAACCATATTGGAACCTTCAAGATATTCCAGGATCTCGTCGATGCTTTCCTCTGCCGCCGCGCCGCCGATTTCCGGGTTGGCACCGGCACCCAGACCGCGCGTGACGTTCACGCCCAGCTGGATTTTATGCGGCGCGGAAGAACCTTCCAGCGCTTGCGCATCGGTGTTGCAGACCAGAAACTCGCAGCCTTCCAGCTGGGAATTGATCATGTTGTTGACGGCATTGCCGCCCGCGCCGCCGACACCGACAACGGTGATCTTCGGCTTCAGTCTGTTGGTGGGTGATTGCATTCTTACGTTGATTGTCATTGTGAAAGTCCTCCGCTTCGTAACGCTGATGATTCTACTTACTCTCCGCCCTGCTTTCCAGAGTCAACATGCATCTCCGCGCACTTTTTTTTGACCTAACAGTTTGGAAAATAACCTTAATTTAGCCTCCGATTCGTAAAAATCCTGTGAGTTGAATCGCTTACCAGTTCTCCTTCAACCAAAGGGTGACCTTTTGCAGCATGTTGCCGCTGAAGGCCGCCGGCAGGCTGAAGCCGTAATGTTGCGGTCTTGCGGGCATTTCTTCCGCCGCATGTTCCGCCGCGTAGTGCAAAAGACCCGCGCAGGCCGCAAAAGCGGGCCCGCCTGTTGCTTCGGCAAGACCGCGAATGTTTTGCGGACGGCCAAGACGCAATTGCTTGTCCAAAATCAGCTGGCCGATGTCGCAAAGCCCCGGCAGCTGCGATGCGCCGCCCGTCAGAACAACGCGGCGGCCCGCAATCTGGTTGATGCCGTTATCGACCAGTTTGGCGCGCACAAGCTCGAACGTTTCCTCGATGCGCGGCTGGATAATGCCGACCAGCAGCGATTTGGGCACGTAATTCGGTTGCAGCGGCTCTTCTTCTCCGATCGGCGGCACGTCGATCAGCGCGCCGTCATCGGCGGTGGTGGCGTGCGCCGCGCCGTAGAGCGTTTTAATCCGCTCCGCATCGGCGATGGAGGTTGTCAGCCCGCGCGCGATATCGCTGGTGACATGGTTGCCGCCGACGGGAATGGCGGCGGTGAAAATCAAACGGCCCTGCACGAAAACCGCAATGCTGGTCGTGCCGCCGCCCATGTCGATGACGGTGCAGCCGAGGTCTTTTTCATCCTCGACCAGCGTGGCGAGGCCCGCCGCATAGGGCGCGGCGCAGAAACCGTCGATTTCAAGGTGGTTTTGATGCACGACCGTGCCGATGTTGCGCGTCGCGCTGGACAGGGCGGTCACAGGACTCAGTAGCACGTCAAGGCTGTCGCCCACCATGCCGCGCGGATCGGCAATGCCGCGCTGTTTGTCGAGAGCATAGCTTGCCGCGATGACGTGGATCAGCTCGTCGCGCCCGTTTTGCACCACGCCGCGGCTGTGGGCGAGGGCGTTTTGCACGTCGCGCTCCGATACTTCGTGGCCTGCGATCTTGACGTTGACCGACATCTGGTGTGATGTCGTATGCACGCCGGGGACGTTGACAAAAACGCTTTTGATCGGCTGGCCCTGCAAATGGTCTTTCGCCATCATTTCGGCGGATTCAACCGCATGGGCGACGGCGGTTTCGGCGGCTTTCAGGTCGATGATCGTGCCGGCGCGCACCCCGCGGGAGGCCTGATGCCCGATGCCGATGACTTCCAGCCCGCCGTGGCTTTTGACCTCGGCAATAAAGCAGCAGATTTTGTTGGAGCCGATATCCAGCGCGGCAATGATGTTCTTACCGTTATCCGCCGATTTGCGCGATTTTTTGGCCACTGCCTTTTGCGCGGGTTTCTGGGCGGGTTTGTCGCCGGGGGGATTCGTACCCTTCTTCATTTTTTTGTGCTCCCTTCATCTTTTGCTTCAGTGCTTGTTTTTCTTTTCAAGGGCCGTTCTGTCGCGGCCCTTTGCGTTTTCTCAAATCGGTGTTGCCTCCTGCGGCTGCGGTTCCACCACCAGTTTTTCGGGGATGCGCAGGTCGATCTGTTTCAGATCGCGCGCCAGCAGGCTGTTGTTTTTATGACTGAGCGCGAGCGTGCGCAAGGCCAGTTCCACATTTTCTTCGGGCAATTTGACCAAAATGCCGTTTTGCAGGCGCAGGTCCCAGCGGCGGTTGCCCACGCGCACGGCGGCGGCCAGCATCTCCGCAATCTCCGGCTCCGCGCGTAAAAGGCCCAGCAGCGTCATCACGTTTTCCGGCGCATGTTCGCCCACCACCAGCGGCAGATCGTTATAGGCATCCAGATTGTCCTGGCTGAGGACATTGCCCTTGGCGTCGATGAGCGAGATTTTCTTTTGATATTGCCAAAGCGCGGCGGGCTTGCGCTCCTCGATGGCAACGACAATCGTGCCGGGCAGGCGGCGGGAAACGGTGACGCTGTCAATCCAGCTGCTTTCGGCGATTTTGCGTTGTCCTTCGGCGATGGACACGTCAAAAATCGGCGCGCCGACGGTGATATTCAGGCGCGCCAGCAAATCTTCCGCCGGCACGCGGTTGCGGCCCATGACCAGAATTTCATCCACGGTGAAACCGGCGGCGGTGGTGGCGGCAATGGTTTTATTGTGAATCCAGCTGCCCGCAGACAAGAGCGCGCCCGACAGCCATGCCCAGAGCAGCAAAGCGGTCACGGCGACGAAACCGCCGCCGAACAACCCGATGGTTTTCAGCTGCTGTGCCCATAAACGGGCATGTCGGCGCGAACCCGACGTCCGGCGTGTCCAAAAGAACTTCATCTACCCCAAATCTCAGGTATGGACCTCGGCGTTTTCGACGAGCCACTCCACAAGATCCCCAAAACTTAACCCAATATGCGCCGCTTGTTCCGGGACGAGGGATGTTGGTGTCATCCCCGGTTGCGTGTTTGTTTCAAGGTAATAAAGCCCCGAAACGCCCGGTTCGTTATCATTATATCTGAAATCGCTGCGGCTGACACCTGTGCAACCCAATTTTTCATGCGCGAAGGCCGCCACGCGCAGCGCTTCGTTGAAAACATCGGGGTGGATGTCGGCGGGAATGACATGGGTCGATCCGCCGGCCGCGTATTTGGCTTCGTAGTTGTAAAAGTCGATATGCGTCTTGATCTCGGTCACGGTCAGGGCCTTGGCCGCGCCGTTTTTGCCGCCCATGACGGCGACGGAAAGCTCCCGTCCGGGGATGTATTCCTCCACCAGCGCATAGGGGCCATAGGCCCATTTATCCAATCCCAGCGGGGGTTTATTGTCGCCGGGGCGCACGATATATACGCCGACGCTGGACCCTTCCGCATTCGGTTTGACGACATAGGGTTTGGGCATCGGCTCCGCGCCGTTGCGGATATCGTCGATATGCACGATTTTGCCTTCGGGGCAGCGCACGCCCATCGGCTTCAAAACGTCTTTCGCTTTTTGCTTGTTCATCGCAAGGGCGGAGGCAAGCGGGCCGGAATGCGTATAAGGAATGTCCAGCATTTCCAGAACGCCCTGAATGCAGCCGTCTTCGCCGCCTTTTCCGTGCAAAGCGTTGAAAATCACATCGGGTTTCGGGGTCAGCGCGGCGAGCAATCCGGCCAGATCGCGTTGCACGTCCACTTCGCGCACATCATAGCCTTTGTCGCGCAGCGCGGCGGCGCAGGCGCGGCCGCTGGACAGCGAAACGTCACGTTCCGCCGACCATCCGCCCATCAGTACGGTGACTGTTTTGGCCATAATGTATTAAAATCCCCAAAACGCTGGCGTTAAACGCCCTCCATAAAGGACCTGATATCGGTGTCCTTCTCCAGCGGAACCCCAATCCGCTTGATTTCCCACCGTAACATAATATTCGATTTTTCCGCAACACGTTTGCGCACTTCTTCGCCCAGACGTTCCAGATCGGCGGCGGTGGCGGTGCCGGTATTGATCATGAAGTTGCAATGCAGCTCCGACATTTGCGCGCCGCCGATGGCCAGGCCGCGGCATCCCGCCGCGTCAATCAGCTGCCATGCCTTTTGCGCCTTTTGGGGATCCGTGCCCTCCGGCACGGGCGGATTGGCAAAGGTGGAACCGCCTGTTTTGCTCTTGATCGGCTGGGTTTCGCCGCGTTTTTGCTTGATTTCGTCCATGCGGGCCTCGATGGCGGCGCGGTCGTCCTTGCGGCCTTCAAAGGTGGCGGAAAGGAAAATCACATCCTTCGGCAAATCGTTATGGCGATAGGACAGGCCCATGTCCGCCGCCGTCATATGTTTGACGCTGCCGTCGGGGAAAAGCACTTCCGCCGTTTTCAGGCAGTCTTTTGTTTCCCCGCCATAGGCGCCCGCATTCATGCGCAGCGCGCCGCCGATGGTGCCGGGAATGCCGGACAAAAACTCCAGCCCCGCAATCCCGTGCTTTGCCGCCGTCAGCGCGACGTTGAGATCCAGCGCGGCGGCGCCTGCCGTGACGGTCGTGCCGTCTGCCTCCACTTGCGCAAATTCGCGCCCCATGCGGATCACCACGCCCGGAATGCCGCCGTCGCGGATGATCAGGTTGGACGCCACGCCCAGCACGGTAACGGGAATATCCTTTGGGCAGTTTTTGATGAAATCGATCAGGTCTTCGCGGTCGGCGGGTTTGAACAAAGCCTCCGCCGGCCCGCCGACGCCGAACCACGTCATATGGCCGATCGGCGCGTTATAGCTCAGCCGCCCGCGCACGGGGGGCAGGCGTGTTTCGATACCCGCAGGGAATTGCGCGGCGGGCGCGGTGTTCTGTGCTGTATTGGACATCAATGGTTCCCGTTGGCCGTTTTGGGGGCAACGCCGTAAAGCGCGGCCAGCTCGCCGGGCAAATTATGCGCCCATTGCGTGATGGTGCCCGCGCCAAGGCAGATAACAAAATCGTTCGGCTGCGCGATGTCCTTGATGATGCCCGCCAGATCTTCCGGCTTTTGCAGGGCGATCACGTGCTTGTGCCCCGTGCGCTCGATGGCGGCGCAGAGCGTATCGCGGCTGATATTGGGGATCGGTTCTTCCCCTGCCGCATAAACATCGGCGATGATGACGGTATCCGCCTGTTCAAAGCAGGCGGCGAATTCCTGAAACAGGTTTTTCAAACGGGTATAGCGGTGCGGCTGCATCACGGCAATTACGCGCCCGCCGCCGCGGCCGGCAACGGCATCGCGGCCCGCCTTCAAAACAGAGGTGATCTCGACGGGGTGATGCGCGTAATCGTCGATAACCGTCACGCCTTCGACAACGCCCGTGGTGGTGAAACGGCGCTTCACGCCGCTGAATTTCGTCAAGGATGTGGCGATATGTTCCGCCGGGATGCCGATTTCATGCCCGATGGCAAAAGTAGTCAGAGCGTTCAGGATGTTGTGCGGCCCGAACATCGGCAGGGATACGCCCTTCAGCGCCTGCGGGTAATGGGTGAGGATCAGCGGGTTGTTGAATTTGATGTCAAAGGTCAGCCCGTCGGGGGTTGATTGCACGTTGACGGCCTGAATATCCGCCTTGTCGCTGAAACCGTAAGTAATCGTCTTGCGGTGGAATTCGGGGAGCAGCTCTTCGACAACGGGATGGTCGATGCAGGCAATGACTACGCCGTAGAACGGCAGGTTATGCGCATAGGCGATGAATTCCTGCTTCAGGTTGTCAAAGGTTTCGTAATAATCCATATGTTCGGGGTCGATATTCGTGATGATCGACGCCACCGACGGCAGGTGGGAGAAAGTGCCGTCGCTTTCATCCGATTCAACCACCATCCAGTTGCTCGCGCCCATGCGGGTATTGCTGCCATAGGCATTGATGATGCCGCCGTTGATGACGGTGGGGTCGATACCCGCTTTTTCCAGCACATGGCCGATCATGGAGGTTGTCGTCGTTTTGCCGTGCGTGCCGGAGACATTGATGCACCATTTGGAGCGCATCAGCTCCGCCAGCAAATCCACGCGGGCGATGACGGGAATCTGTTTTTCCTCCGCCGCGATAATCTCGGGGTTGTCCTTTTTAACGGCGGTGGATTTGACCACAACGGCGGCGGGGTGGCCTTCGGCATCCAGCACGTTTTCCGCCGCATGGCCGACCAGCACGCGCACGCCCAGCGCGCGCAGGCGTTTGACATTGGCGTTATCCGCCATGTCCGAGCCTTGCACCTGATAGCCCAGATGATGCAGCACCTCCGCATAGCCGCTCATGCCGATCCCGCCGATGCCGATGATGTGAACCGTACCGATTGGAAAGGGAAATGTTTTGCTCATCGTGGTTCTCTTCTTCTTATTATATATATGTGATGAAGGGTTCAAAATGACTGCGCGGGGAAATGATCCTCTTTACCGTCCCGTATCGTTCAGTCCGCCGGCACCTCTGCCATGACAAGGTCTGCCAGCCTTTTGGCCGCATCCGGCCTGCCGCAGCTTGCGGCGGCCCCGGCCGCTTGCGCCAGCAGGGCAGGGTCGTCAAGGAAGCGGCGGATATGGGCCGCCAGCACTTCCGGTGTGAAATCGGGCTGCAACACGACCCATGCGCCGCCCTTGTCCGCGATGATGTCGGCATTGTGTTTTTGCTGCATATCGCGGTGACCGGGGTAAGGTACAAAAATCGCGGGACGGCCTGCAACAGCTATTTCTGCCACGGTCGAAGCACCGGAGCGGCCGATAAACAGTTGGCATCCGGCCAGCCTTTCCGGCATGTTGTTGAAAAAGCTGGCAGTTTCCGCCTCAATCCCGTAGGCCGCATAACGTTTTTGCGTCTCCGCGCGCGTTTCCTCGCGGCATTGGTGCATGACATAAAACCGGTTTTTTTCAGATTCTGTAAAATTTTTGAGGGCTTCGGGCACAATCTCGCCAAAAACCGTCGCCGCCTGGCTGCCGCCCGTAATCAGGATGCGAAAGCACTCCGACGGCGGGGCATAGGGGGTTTTGCCCGCTGCGATAATCGGCGCGCGCACGGGGTTGCCGGTCACCACGGCCTTGGCGGCCTGCGGCGGGGTCAGGCCTTTGGTGCCTTCCAGCGACAGGGCGATCTTGCCCGCGCGGTTGGCCAGCCAGACATTGGCCTTGCCCAGCACGGCGTTTTGTTCGTGCAAAACGGTGGGGATGCGCAACATCTGCGCGGCAAAGGTGCCGGGAAAAGACGGATAGCCGCCAAACCCGACGACAACGGCGGGTTTCAGCTTCAGCAGCAGCCGCGCCGCGCCCAGAATGCCGAGGCCCATTTCAAACAGGGCGCGGATTTTGGCCGGCAGGCCGGGCTTCAGCGTCGCAGCGCGCACGATATGAATGGGCGCGCGGTCGCCAAGGCTTTTAAAGGCATGGCCGCGCTTGTCGGTAAAGATCACGACCGGCACATGGCGGGCCAGCAATTCCTCGGCCAGCGCCTCGGCGGGGAACAAATGTCCTCCCGTGCCGCCCGCACAAAGGACGACGGGTTTTTGCTGTGGTTCAGCCATGCGCGGCCTCCCGCCGGGCGGGATTCCAGCCGCGCCAGACGTTCTGCCCCGTCATCACGCCGCGCTTGCGGGTGAGGGAGAGCAGCATGCCCATCCCCATGCCGAGCGCGAGCAGGGAGGAACCGCCATAGCTGATAAACGGCAGGGTCATGCCCTTCGCGGGCAGCAATTGCAGGGAAGATCCCATATGGATCAGGCTTTGCAGCGCAAACTGCGTCAGCAACCCGCCGACGGCCAGCACGATGAACAAATCATCCGATTGTATAATGCGGTACAGGCTGCGGGTGATGATGAAACAGAAAATCGTGACCAGCAGCAGCGCGGCCAGCAGGCCGAATTCCTCCCCCGCGACGGCGAAAATAAAATCCGCATGCGCATCGGGCAGGTTCAGCTTTACCTGCCCGTGGCCGGGGCCGGTGCCGAAAAGACCGCCGTTTGCAAAGGCATCCAGCGATTTTTGCACCTGATAGTTATCGCCGCTGGCAGGGTCGAGAAAACGGTCGATGCGGCTCGCCACGTGCGGGAAAAACAGATAGGCGCCGAAAATCGCGGCAACGCCCAGCCCGCCCAGCACCAGCACCCAGAGGATCGGCAAACCCGCCAGAAAGATTTGCACGCCCCAGATGGCGGCAAGGACGAAGGACATGCCCAGATCCGGCTGCAAAAGCAAAAGTCCCAGCACCATGCCGAATAAAATCAGCGCCAGCAAATGGCCCGGAAAGTTTTCCTGATACTGGTGCCGCGCCATCAGCCATGCGGCGACCACGGCAAAGGCGGGCTTGGCAAATTCGGAAGGTTGCAGCGAAAAGCCGAATAAATGCACCCAGCGCGTCGCGCCCTTGATCTCTGGCCCGAAGGCGATGGCGCAGACCATCAAAAACATCGCGCCCGCCAGCGTCACAAAGCTGAGCCGCCAGAGCATTTTGCGCCCCAGCATGGAAACGGCCACCATGCCCAGCACGGCGGGCACAAGGAAAACGAAATGCCGCACGACAAAATAAAAGGGGGTAAGGCCGATCCGCTCCGCCACCGAAGGGGAGGCGGCGGTGACCAGCACAACCCCGGCCACGATCAGCGCGGCCAATGCCGCGAACGTCCAGCGATCCAGCGACCACCACCAGGCGCCGATGACGGATTTGTCGGTACGATGGGAAAGACGCGTCATCCCGCTTTTCCTTTCTGCGGCGTTTTGTTTTCTTCCGCAAGTTTTTGCACCAGCGCGGTAAAGGCATCGCCGCGCTGTTCAAAGCTTTTGAACTGGTCGAAACTCGCGCAGGCGGGGGAAAGCAGCACCACGGCATGGTCTTTTTGCTCCCGTTGCGCCATTTTATGCGCGGCGGCGACGGCATCGTCCAGCGTGCCGCAAACCGTATGCCGCACCTTGAATTTGCCGAGCCATGCGCCCATGTCCTCGGCGGCTTCCCCGATCAAAAAGGCGTGGCGCACGCGGTCGAGATATTTTTCGCAAGCCGCATAGCCGCCGTCTTTGGGCTTGCCGCCCGCGATCCAGTAAATGGGGCTATAGGTGCCGAGCGCCTTGGAGGCGGCATCGTCATTCGTCGCCTTGCTGTCATTGATATAGGCAATGCCGTTGATGGTCGCGGCGATTTTCTGGCGGTGGGCAAGTCCGGGGAAGGATTTCAGCCCCTCCACAATCGCTTCTGTCCCGACACCGGCGGCGCGGCAGAGCGTATAGGCAACAGCTGCGTTTTGCCAGTTGTGCTGCCCGCGCAGCGCATTGCAGGTATTAAGGTTGATCACGGGCCGCGCGCCTTCGAACAATTCGCCCTCGGCGGAAACAAAAATGCCGTTGGCCAGCGGACGCAGCACGGAAATGGGCGTCATTTTACGCACGCCCGCTTTTTTCAGCCGCGCGAACATATCGGCGGCGGCGGGGTCATCCACGCCGATCACGCCGATGCCGCCGTTGCGGAAGATGCGCTCTTTCGCCGCGATATAGCCCTCCATGCCGCCGTGGCGGTCCAGATGGTCGGGCGCGATATTCAGCAGCGCCGCAATATCGGGTGAAAACCCGCCCAGCAAATCCAGCTGATAGGAAGACAGCTCCAGCACATATACCGACCCCTGCGGCAGGTCGGGCAGGCCCAGCACGGCTTCCCCGATATTGCCGCCGACGGCGCAGGAAACGCCCGCCGCTTTCAAAATATGCCCTGTCAGCGCCGTGGTGGTGGATTTGCCGTTGGTGCCGGTGATGGCGATGGTTTTGGCTTCCGGCTTGGCACGGTGGAAAAGTTCCACATCGCCGATAACGTCAATGCCCGCCTGCCGCGCCCGCTGTACCGACCAATGCGGCGCGGGATGCGTCAGCGGAATGCCGGGCGCAAGGCACAGCAGCGCGAAGCGGGAAAAATCGGCATGCGTCAAATCTTCAACCGTTGCGCCCCTGTCGATCGCCGCTTGCCGCATATCCGCGCTGTCGTCCCAGAGCACGGTATCGATGCCCGCGGCCTTGCAGGCCTCGAAAACGGAAAGACCGCTGCGGCCGAGGCCGACGACGGCCAGCGGCTTGTCCTGCAACATATGCTTGATCGGGGCGAGATTGATCATGAACCGTCCTTTAACGCAGTTTCAGGGTCGAAAGGCCGATCAGCGCAAGGATGATCGAAATAATCCAGAACCGCACCACGACCTTCGTTTCCGGCCAGCCCATTTTTTCGAAATGGTGGTGCAGGGGCGCCATTTTAAACACCCGCTTGCCGCGCGTTTTGAAACTGACGATTTGAATAACGACAGACAGGGTTTCCGCAACGAACAAGCCGCCGATGATGGCCAGCACGATTTCATGTTTGGTGATCACGGCCATGGCGCCCAGCGCCCCGCCCATGGAAAGCGAGCCCGTATCGCCCATGAACACGGCGGCGGGCGGTGCGTTGTACCACAAAAAGCCCAGCCCCGCGCCGATCAGCGCGCCGCAGAAGACCGACAATTCGCCCACGTCCTTGACGTAATGGATTTGCAGGTATTTGGCGAAATCCGCATGGCCGACCAGATAGGCGATGATGCCGAAACAGCTGACCGCGATCATGATGGAGCCGATGGCCAGCCCGTCCAGCCCGTCGGTCAGGTTCACGGCATTGGCCGCGCCGACGACGACGATAATGCCGAAGGGCACGAAAAACCAGCTGAGGTTCAGCAAAAGGTTTTTGAAAAACGGGAAGGCAAGGCTGCTGCCCAGCGTGCCTTCCGGCCCCGTGGTCAGCAACATGGTGCAAAGCACCGCTACCAGCGCAATGGCGCATTCCAGCAGCAGGCGCAGCTTGACGGGAATGCCTTTGTGGCTGCTGCGCGTCAGTTTCGCGTTGTCATCGGCAAAGCCGATGGCGCCGAAGCCGAGAAAGACCCAGAGCACAATCCACATATAAGGATTGGCGATATCGACCCAGAGCAGAGTGGAGAGCGTGACGGCGAAAATAATCATCAGCCCGCCCATGGTGGGGGTGCCTTTTTTCTTCAGGTGTTCTTCCGGCCCGTCATCGCGGATGGGCTGGCCTTCCTTCTGGCGCTGTTTCAGCCAGCGGATGACGGCAGGGCCGATCAGGAAGGAAATAACCATCGCCGTCAGCATCGCCCCGCCGGTGCGGAAGGTCAGATACTTGAACAGGTTGAAGAACAGAAAATCCTCGCCCAGTGGGAACAGAAGGTTATAAAGCATGTTGTTTTTCTTTCTGGTTGTCTTTGTTTTGCAGGGCGGCGATCGCTTCGATCACATAGGCCATTTTGCTGCCGGCGGAACCTTTGACGAGGATCACATCGCCGGGCCGCACGGCCGCGCGCACGATATCGGCCAGCATTTTGCTGTCCTTGGCATGGGCGCCGCGCCAGTCGGGCGGCAGCGCCTGATACAGCGCGTCCATCAAGGGGCCGCAGCAATACAGCTTGTCCGTGCGCGCGCGCAACAGCGGATTGGCCAGATCGGCATGCAATTGCGGGCCGTGCTTGCCCAGTTCCAGCATATCGCCCAGCACGGCAATGCGGCGGCCGTCGCCTTGCGGCTCCACCAGCGCAAAAACCTGAAACGCCGCCTGCATGGAAGCGGGATTGGCGTTATAGCTTTCGTCAATGATCGTGACGGGCGCGGTGCCTTCGGCCAGCGTAATGCTGTAACGGTTGCCGCGGCCTTGCACGGCTTCGGCGCTTTGGAAGGCCTCTACCGCCTTTTGCAGGTCTCCGCCTGCGGCTTTGACCACCGCCAGCGCACCCAGAGAATTCATGACGATATGTTTGCCGGGGATGAGCAATTTGTATTTCACCCGCTCGCCCAGAATCTCCGCCGTCACGCGGCTGCTGTCGGCATGCAGGGCGCAATCGATCAGACGCGCATCGGCATCTTCATCCTCGCCGAAGCTGTAAAGGGTGCGAATGCCCTGTTTTTCCGCCGCCGCTTTCAGGCGCGCGAAATAGGGGTTGTCGCGGTTCAAAACGGCGATGCCGCCGGCATCCATGCCGGTAAAGATTTCCGCATTCGCATCGGCAATGCCGTCCAGCCCGTTTTGGAAAAATTCGATATGTTCCTGATCAATCGTGGTGATGATCGCGATATGCGGGCGTACCTGATCGGTCAGCCCGATGATTTCCCCGGGATGGTTCATGCCGATTTCAAACACGCCGAAATCCGTATCGGCGGCAAGGCCGGAAAGCGTCAGCGGGACGCCCCAATGGTTGTTGAAGCTTTTTTTGGAGGCATGCACGCTGCCCAGCGCGCCGAAAAGCGTCGCCAGCATTTCCTTCGTGCCTGTTTTGCCGACGGAACCGGCCACGCCGATGATTTTTCCTGTCGCGCGGGCGCGGGCGGCGCGGGCCAGATGTTCCATGGCCTGCATGGTATCGTCCACGACCAGCAGCGGGCCTTTGGCTGTCGTGCTGTCGTAATTCTTGTTCACCACGGCTGCTGCCGCACCGGCGGCAAAGGCCTGATCGACATAGGCATGGCCGTCAAGGCTGTCGCCCTTCAGTGCAATGAACAGATCGCCGGGTTGCAGGGTGCGCGTATCAATCGAAATGCCCGTGACGGCAAAATCCGCCGTGGCCGTGCCTTTGGTCGCGGCGGCGGCGTCTTTGGAAGTCCAGATGGTTTTTTTTGTTTGTATCGTCATTTACAGGTTCAGCTCCAGTACCGCGTTTTTGGCTTCCGTCACATCGTCGAAGGGCAAAACCTCCGTGCCGATGATCTGGCCTTGTTCGTGTCCCTTGCCGGCAATGACCAGCACGTCGCCCGCTTGCAGGTTTTTTACCGCCGCGCGAATGGCCTCGCGCCGGCCGCCGATCTCGATGGCATCGGGGCAGCCTTGCATGACTTCGCTGCGCACGAGGGCGGGGTCTTCCGTGCGAGGGTTGTCATCGGTCACAATCGCCACATCGGCAAGACGCGCGGCGATTTCGCCCATCATCGGGCGTTTGCCGCGGTCGCGGTCGCCGCCGCAGCCGAAAACGACATGCAGCCTGTTCTGCGTATGCGGGCGCAGGGATTTCAGCATGGTTTCCAGCCCGTCGGGCGTATGTGCGTAATCCACGTAAACGGCGGCGCCGTTTTTCAGCCGCACGGCAAATTCCAGCCGACCGCGCACGCTGGCCAGACGCTCCAGCGCCTGCACGCCCTGCATGTGCAGGGCGGGATTGTCGGGATCGGCGGCCAGTACAAGTCCCAGCGCTGTCAACGCGTTCAGCGCCTGAAAATCGCCGACCAGCGGCAGTTCCAGTTTATAGCGCTCGCCGAAAACGGTGATGTCGATATATTGGCCTGCGGGCAGGGATTTGCGCGCGTTCAGGCAAATATCCCGCGCGCCGGCGCCCACTTCTATGACGCGCAGGCCGCGTTTTTGGCAGATGTCGCGCAGTTTCATTGCTTCGGGCGAGCCCATGCAGATCACGGCGACGCCGTCCTTTGCCAGCACATTGCTGAACAGCCGCGCCTTGGCGTCGAAATATTTTTCCATCGTGCCGTGATAATCCAGATGATCGCGCGTCAGGTTCGTAAAGGCGGCGGCGGTGACATGCACCCCGTCCAGCCGGAACTGGTCCAGCCCGATGCTGGAGGCTTCAAAGGCAAGATGCGTAACGCCCGCTGCCTCCAGCTCCGCAATTTCCGCATGCAGGACGACGGGGTCGGGCGTGGTCAACAGGCCGGGGCGGCGGATGCCGGCGATATTGCCGCCTGCCGCTTCAATGCCGATGGTGCCGAGGCTCGCGGCGGCGTGGTCCATCGCCTGCCAGATCTGGCGGCAGAAATTGACGGTGGAGCTTTTGCCGTTCGTGCCCGTCACGGCGGCGATGACATCCATCTGTCGGCCATAGAATTTTGCCGCCATGAGGGAAAAACGGCGGCGCGGGTTCGGATCCTCGATCACGATAACGTCGTTGTTGTTGACGGCCGTGCCCGTAGGGACCAGCACGGCGGCCGCCCCGCGCGCGATGGCATCGTCGATAAAGGCACGGCGGTCCACCTTCACGCCCGGAAAAGCGGCGAAAACGAAGCCCTCGCGCACGTCGCGCGAATCCGCCGTCAATCCGGCGATATGCACGTCTGCGGCGCGTTCGGGGTGGCTGATGCGCACACCTGCCGCGTTATCGATCAGTTCCAACAGCGACAATGTTCTTTCCTTCCGTTTTTTCCTTCAGGTAGCGGGCCATCGTTTCGACGATATCGGCGCGGCTGCCTGTTTCTTCCGGCGCGATCTGGTACAGCGGCGCCATTTGTTCGATCACGCGGCCCACCACGGGCGCGGCGGTCCAGCCGCCGGTCGCGTAATTATACGTTTCCTTGATGCCTTGCGGTTCGTCCAGAAGGGCCAGCACCGCATAGCGCGGCGCATGGATCGGATAAACGCCGAGGAAGGACGACAGCCGCGCATTGCGGTTATACCCGCGCCCTTGCGTTTTATCCGCCGTGCCGGTTTTGCCGCCGACGGCATAGCCGTCCACCCGCGCCTTGCTGCCCGTGCCGCCCTCCACAACAAGTTCCAGCAACTGGCGGACTTTTTCCGTTGTTGCGGGTTTTACGACGCGCGGACCCTTGGGGGTCTCGTTTTTTTGCGGCGTCAGATGCGGGGTGATCAGGATGCCGCCGTTCACCAGCGCGGCTGCCGCGCGCATCAGATGCACGGGGCTGACAGCGATACCGTGCCCGTAGGAGGCTGTCAACGTATTGATGTCGCGCCACGGACGCGGATAAAGCGGCTGGCCGCGCTCCGGCAGGTCCAGCGGCGCGCGCTCGAAAAAGCCGAGCTTCTCGTAAAAATCCTTCAGTCCGCTTGCGCCCAGCATTTGCGCAATGCGCGCCGTGCCGATGTTGGAGGAATAGATGAAAATCTCCGGCACGGACATGGCGCGTTTTTTGCCGTGGTAATCGGAAATGCTGAAACGGCCGAATTTGATCGGCTCCGTCGCATCGATCATGGTGCCGAAATGCACATCGCCGCTGTCAAGCGCGGCGGCGATGGGGAAAAGCTTGAAGGTCGAGCCCATTTCATACACGCCGAGCGCGGCGCGGTTGAAACGCGCGTCCTCGTTCGCCTGCCCTGCGTGATAGGGGTCGAAATCGGGCAGGGAGACCATGGCGATAATCTCGCCGTTATTCACATCCATCACCATGCCGACGCCCGCCTTGGCGCTGAATTTTTTCATGGCGGCGGAAAGCTCGCGGTGCATCAGGTGCTGGATGCGCAAATCGATGCTGAGGGTCAGGTCTTCCTCTCCCTCCGCCAGCATTTTGTCGTGCTGTTTTTCAATGCCCGCAATGCCCTTGCCGTCCACATCGGTATAGCCCAGCACATGCGCCGTCAGGCGGCCGTGGGGGTAAATGCGCTTGCTTTCTTCCTTGAAGCCGATGCCGGGGTGGCCCAGCGCGTTGATCGCATATTGCTGGCGCGGCGTGATATTGCGCGCAATCCAGACAAAACGGCGTTTGGAAGACAGTTTTTCGGCGATATCGGCTTCCTTTTCATCCGGCAGCAGCGCGGCAAGTTCCCGCGCCACCGTTTTCGGATCGTCGATCAGCGTCGCGTCGGCATAGACGGAGGCCATGCCGAGCGAGGTTGCCATCAGCTCCCCGTTGCGGTCCTTGATTGTGCCGCGCAGGGCGCGCGCGGCGGCGGGGCGGTCGGGGCTTTTCGCTTCTTCCGCCAGGCGCTCCGCCGCCGTCTGGCGCAAAAGGGTCAGGTCGATCAGCCGCAGACTGATGGCGAGATAGCCGATCAGAAAAACGGCGATGACCACAAAAAGCCGTGCCTTGGATTGACCGAGCAGGCGCGATTGCGTGCCGTGGATGCTGTCGCCTTTTTTGCTGAAGTAATCCGTCATCGGCCCGTTACTCCCAGCGCGTTGATCACGTCGCTGAACTTGCGCGGCGCATCCGTTTTTTCCGCCGCGCCGGCGGTGCGCGCGGGCGCGGCGGTATGCACGACTTTTGCGGACGGTATTTCAGGCGCTTTTTCGGGCGCGGCGGGCGCATGATGCATCACGGCGGCGCGGCGCGGCGGTTTGCGCACGGGCACGCGCGGCATATGCGGCGCGGATTCTGCCGCCTCCAGCGCGGCGGCGGTGAGCAGCACGTCGCTTTCCGTCGCAGGCTGTTCCGGCTGCGGACGCAGGGGGATGCTGTCCGTGCGGGCGAATTGCCGGCCTTTCATGGGGCTGAGACGCAGATATTCGCGGCTCAGTTTTTCAAGGCGGTCGGGCTGGTTCAGATAGCTCCATTCCGCCTGCAAAACGCGCAGGCTTTCCTCTTCGGTCTGGATGCTTTGCGTCAGCGCGGCCAGCCGCTGGCGGCCGTCATTCACGCGCTGCGTGGTCTGGAACAGGAAACCGCCGACCACAATGCAAAGCGCAAACCAGAGGCAGGCCATTTTCGTCATGCGGCACCGCCTTTCTCCGCCGCCGCATAAGCGGTGCGGATACCCATACGCAAACGGGCGGAGCGGGCGCGCGGATTGCGCGCGACCTCGGCGGCCGAGGGCGCAACGCCGTTTTTATTTTCCAGCCGGAAGATCACGGGCGGCGTTTGCGCCATCGACGGCGGCAGGTGGCGCGACGTGCCGCTGACATGGCCCGATTTCTCGCGCAGGAAGTTTTTGACGCGCCAGTCTTCCAGCGAATGGAAGGTGACGACGACCAGCCGGCCCTCGGGCTTTAAAATGTTTTCCGCCGCCTGCATGGCGCGTTCCAGCTCGCCCAGCTCGTCATTCACATGAATGCGCAGGGCTTGAAAGGTTTTGGTCGCGGTATCGGTTTTCATGCCGCCGTGCATGGGCAGCACGCGATGCACAAGCTCGGCCAGTTGCCTGGTGGTGACAAGGGGCGCTTTGGCGCGCGCGGCCACGATTTCCTTCGCAATGCGGCGTGCGGCGCGTTCCTCTCCGTAGGTGTAAAGGATATCGGCAAGTTCTTCCTCATCCGCGCCGTTCACGACATCGGCGGCGGAAGGGCCTTCAAGGCTCATGCGCATGTCGAGCGGCCCGTCCTGCTGGAAGGAAAACCCGCGCGCCGCCGTGGCGAGCTGGATGGAGGATACGCCGATATCCAGCACAAAACCGTCCACGCGCGGCGCTTTGACGGTTGCCAGCAGCGTTTCGACATCGCCGAAACAGCCGTGCAGGGGAATGAAACGGTCCGGAAAATCGCGTTGCAACGCGCGGGCGCGGGCAAAGGCTTCAGGGTCGCGGTCGATGCCGTAAACGGCGCAATCCGCCTGTTCCAGAATGGCGCGGGTATAGCCGCCCGCGCCGAAAGTGCCGTCCACATACACGCCGCCGTCCTGCGGGCGCAGCGCATGCAGCACTTCGTCCAGCATCACGGGAATATGCTGCGGCGTATTTTCGGCCGCTGTGCGTTTTTCCGAAGACATCATCCCGAAAACAAAAACCCCAAAACTGTCATCTCGCGGAACGCGCGCAAAACCCCAAAGCGCCGCGTTCCCCTTCACCTTACACCGCGCACCGCGCAGCGTCAATCGAACGGGGATAGAAAAGCCTGATTTTGAAAGGTTTTTTTAACGCTGTCCGGGCGTTTTCAGACCGGGTTTGCCATGATGCGCGGGGCGCTCGATCTCGGGCGGGTTGCCGCCGAGGCGGATCAGCTTTTCGCGCATCTCGATGACCTCGTCGAGACTGTCGAGATCGCTGAACTTTTGCGTTTCCATATTGGACGTCAGGGCGGCGCAATACCACATCGTGTAAATGGTGGTGACCTGCCGCGCCTTGAAATTGAAAATGCGGCGCAGCTCGGGGTCGGCCTGCTCCATGCGGCGGAAATCATTCACGACGCTCAGGGTGTAGTCGTTGAGTTTGCTGTAGATTTCGGGGCTGTCGTCTTCGGCTTGCATCTCTATGTCAATAATCTTTTTACTGTTCAGTTACGCAGGCCCGGCGTACCGGGCTTTTTATGCAGACGGTCGGGCAACACGCTGTCGAGCGCGGGCGGGTTGCCGCCCAGCGCTTTCAGCTTCCCGTGCATCAGGGCGACTTCCCCCGTGCCGGGCAGGTCGTCAAAACTTTCGACAAAGGTGGTGGTGGACATGGCGGCCTCGCCCGCGGCGTTGCTGCCGCGATCTTCGAACAGCCAGTCGCGGTAGGTGGTCGTCACCTGCCGTGCCAGAAAATTGAACAGCCTGGTATAGCCCTCGCGGCGGTAACCGCTGCGTTCCTCTGCCGTCACGCGCAGGGTGTAATCGTTCAGCTTGGTGAATTTTTCTTCCATCACATATCCCTTAGGCCTTCAGGCCCGGTTTGGTTTTGTCCAGCCGGCCCAGAATTTTATCCAGCGCAGGCGGGTTGCCGCCTTGTTTGACGAGTTCCTGATGCATGCGCTGCAATTCGGCGGTGGAGGACAAATCGGCAAAATCCGTCACCGTCATTTGCAGGGAATCGCTGGCACCCGAACCGCCGCTGTAGCCGGCGCGCGGATAGGTCACGGTGACGGAGGTGCAGAGGGTGGTGACCTGTGCGGCTTCGAAATTGAAAATGCGCGTCAGGGCCACGCGGCGCTTTTCATTCGTGTTGTAATGCTGCGTTTCCTTGTCGGACAGCTCCACAACCTGCGCCAGCGTATAATCGTTGATTTTTTCAAAATGCTCTTTCACGTCTTGCGTTCCTTTTTATCCGTGCGCAGGCTGCCCAGCCCGCTTTTTTTGTTCAGCCCGCCCATGATGTCTTCCAGCGGCGGCGGATTGCCGCCCAGATCTTTCAGCTTCGCATGCATATAGGCGATTTCGCGCGGCGACTGCATATCCTCGAAATTCTGGATAAAGCTTTGCGTGGCGACGGCGGAAGAACCGCCGGCATCGGCGCCGCGGCTTTCAAAGGTGACATCGCGCATTGTCGTCGTCACCTGTGCGGAAAGGAAATTGAACGTGCGCGTTATCTGCGAGAGGACTTTCAGCCCCTGATTGTACCCGCTGCGCGTCACATCGGGCGCCTGAACCTGCTGGATCAGGGTGTAATCGTTCAGCTTGATCAATTCTTCTTTCATCGCGATGGCTTTTAAAAATGTAATGCTTTGATAGATAAGGGGAATTTTGCGCCGACAGATTAGCGGGATTCTATAAATATGTCAATCCAGTGTTTAACATATTTAAATTACAGGCTTTTTGAGGAAAAAAGGCCAGAAGGTCTGTAAGCCGGGTTCTGTCCAACGGGGGTGAGCCCGTCTGGATGACCATTCATCTCGGGCGGCAGTTACCTGCCGCCTCTGGCGACCGACCCGGAAAACGCGGCCGGAAACAGGCCGTGCAAAGCAAGCTTTGCGTGTTTTCCCTATTTGGTCTTGCTTCCGGTGGGGTTTACCATGCCCATTCCGTTACCGGTCTGGCGGTGCGCTCTTACCGCACCATTTCACCCTTACCCCCGAAGGGGCGGTATGTTTTCTGTTGCACTGGCCGTCGCAACGGCGGCAAGCCGCCCCTGCGCCCGGACGTTATCCGGCACCGTGTTTCCGTGAAGCCCGGACTTTCCTCGGGCCCTTGCGGGCACGCGGTCATCCAACCTTCTGGCTCGTGCAGGGTAGGCGGGATTGCAGATTCGGGCAAGCAAAGCTTGCGCCGCGCAAAGGGGTGATCAGCGCAGCGCCATGCCGCCGATGCGCTGCAAGGTGCGCGGGGTGATCACGCCGGGGGTTTCGCCTGCGGTCGTAAAGACCTCCGGCTCGAAATGGCGCTGAAAGGCTTCGATCAGTTTTTCAAAGGGGATGGAGGTGTCGTATCCGAAATCGCCCAGAATGGCGCGCACATCGTCGGGCGCGGCGGGCGGCGCGGATTCCGGCGGCCAGAAACCGATGCCGTCCTGCGCCAGCGCATGCCACGGGAACAAATGCCCGGGATCGATTTTGCGCATCGGCGCGATATCGGAATGCGCCAGCACATGGCGCGGCAAAATGCCGTTGCGCCGGATGATATCGGCGGAAAGCTCGCGCACGGCATCGATCTGTTTGTCGGGAAAGGGGACATAGCCGAGACTGTGGCCGGTGTTCTGCACCTCGATCCCGATGCTGGCGGAATTCAGGTCCGTTTCCCCCTGCCAGAAGGACACGCCCGCATGCCAGGCGCGTTTTGTTTCATCGACCAGCTGGTAAATCGTGCCGTCGGTATCCACCATGTAATGGCTGCTGACCTTTTTTTCAGGATCCCGCATCCATGCAACCGATGCCGGCCCGTCGGGCAGGTCGGTATAATGCATGACAAGAATATGCGCCGCGCGCCCGTCCGCACGGTCATTGAAATTGGGGGAAGGGGCGGAAATGATCTGCATTAACGCTTCGGCTGACGGCGGCTGTTGATGCGGGCAACGGCGCGCAGCATGGCAACGGTATCCTTCGTCGCAACGCCGGGCGTTTTTTTCGGGTCTTTGAAGGCATCCTGCTCATAGCGCTGCTGGAAGGCGTTGATCAGCTGTTCCAGCGTCGGCTTGTCGGGGCCGAAGGCATCGGTGGGATAACCTGCCTTTTTAAACAGTTTTTTCAGCGCTTCCGGCTTTTTCGCCACGGCCGCGGCATTGAATTTATCCCGCAGCGTCGGCTTCGGATAAATGCCGATGTCGTGCTGCGCCATTTTTTTCCACGGGAAATGATACCCCGGGTCCTGCTTGCGGTCGGGCGCGATATCGGAATGGCCGACGACATTTTCGGGCTTGATGTTGTACCGTGCCATGATGTCCTGACACAGCAGGGTCAGCGACAGCAGCTGTTCCGGCGTATAGGGCTGGTGCTGGCGGTTGGAAATCTCGATCCCGATGCTGGCGGAATTGATGTCTTGGCGGCCGTTCCAGGAGGAAATCCCCGCATGCCAGGCGCGTTTGTCTTCGGGGACAAGGCTGTAGATATTGCCCGCCTCGTCGATCAGGTAATGCGCGCTGACCCTTTTTTCACGCTTGTCGTCGCACAACCGCTCCAGCACATCGGCGGTGGAGCGCATGCCGGTGAAATGGATGACGAGTATGGAAGGCTTTTCGCCGTTCGCGCGTTCGTTGAAATTGGGGGAGGGCCAGTCGATGAACTTCATTTATCCGTAAACCTCTTTGGCAAAGGTTTCGACCAAGGCTTCGAAATGCGCCGCGCCGCGCGCGGCCATGGCCATGGTGTGGTCGTGGCTCAGCTGTTCGTCCGACAGGCCCGCGCCCATATTGGTAATCATGGAACACCCCACGACTTTCAGCCCGCAATGGCGGGCAATGATGCAATCGGGCACGCTCGACATGCCGACGGCATCGGCACCCAGCGTTTGCGCCATGCGGATTTCGGCCGGGGTTTCAAACGTCGGGCCGCGAAAGGCTATATAAACGCCCTCATGCAGCGGCGCGCCGCATTTTTTGCCCGCTTCCTTCAGCGTGGCGCGCAGGGCCGGATCCCATGCATCGGTCATGGGCACGAAGCGCGGACCGAAAGCGTCATCATTCGGGCCGACCAGCGGGTTCAGGCCCATGTAATTGATATGGTCGGAAATGGCCATCAGCTCGCTGACCTTGATATCCGCGCGCAGGCTGCCTGCCGCATTGGAAATAAACAGCGTTTCCACGCCCGCCGCCTTCAGGCTGCGGATCATGGTTTTGAGAGGATAGCTGTCATCCGTTTCATAGAAATGCTTGCGACCCTTGAGCAGGATCACATCCGTGCCGCCCAGGCTGCCGATGCCGACTTCGCCCTGATGCCCCGCGACGGTCAGGACGGGAAAACCCGGCAGGTCGCCATAGGGCACGGTCACCGCATTTTGCAGTTTTTGCCCAAGGCCGCCGAGACCGGAACCCAGAATAACCGCCAGCCTGGGCAGACGCGTGCCTGCGGCATTTTGCAACAGGGCGGCGCTGGCCTTGACGTTATCCAGATGTGCGGCCTTGATCGCATCGGCTGTGGTCATCGCTTTATCCTTTTTGCAGACCGTGGATGCCCGAAATTCTGCCGCAAAAACCCCCCTTTGTCAGCCGGAAAGGGGATTGGGGGGCTTAAGTATTGATTTTATTGAATTAATTTGATGAAAGCGGCGCCGCCTGCCACGCCGGCGGGCGCTGTCTATTGACATAAATTTGTTGTCGCTTTATGTAGGGACTCGTTTTTATGAGCCAAACCAGCATTTTCAGTATCGGGGCCCCATGTCCGAACCGCAGAAAACAACCCGCGCCGATGCGTCGGCGAACCGTCCGGCTTTCATGCCCGCGTCGGCAGCGGCGGTGATGAGGGTACGGGCGCGCCGGTGCAGAACGTCAAGACAAGTACGGGCAGGGGGCATGGCGGATGCAGCATAACAAGGACAAGATCAACGTCGAAACGGCAAAAGGCCGCTTCCTGTTTTTTTATCCGCGCACACCGGAGGCGGCGGAGGATCTGCTGCGCAAGCTGCGTGCCGCAGGATTCAGCCCCCGGGCCAAATCATCCACGCCCCTGACGCCGGAGGGGATGATCGAAAAAGGCGTCGGCGTTCTGGACGGCGAGTTTTTTTGCGCGCCCAACCGCAGCTGGAACGGCGCGCCGCTGGGCAACTGGTTGTGCACGGCCGAGCAGCTTGATGCCGGTTATCTGCCGCCCGACCAGCGCCTGATGATGGATTTGTTTAACCGGCTGAATGCGCGCATCGATGAACTGGCCGAAAAAATCGACCGTATTGAACGGCATGTTATCCCGCAGGATATCGAAAAGCCCGGGCTGCGCCGTCCGACAGGACGCGGAGGACGCAAACCGTGAGCAGGCTGGTTAACCATACGCCGCTGACGGCGGAATTTTGCCGCAATACGCAGGAGCGGTTCGTTTTCGAACCCCAGACGCTGCATGAAGCCCGGTTCATCGCGCAGCAATTGCAGGCCATGGGCTTTCACTATTACCGTGACGAATATGCGCAGCAGCTGATCCAGTCGGTCAAGGGCTGCATTTATCTTGATACCGACAAGACAATCATGGTGACGGACAGCCGCCGCGATGACGGGCTGCATTGTTCCGTGGATGATTTCCCGCATTTTTATATTCCCGAGAATATATCCGCCGCGCCCGCCCGCCTGACGGAAGAGGATGTGGCGCAAAAAACACTGGCTTTCTATCCCCGCACGGCGGCAGAGGCGCGCGGCATTTATGCGGCGCTGGTATTGCGCGGCGCGCGGACGGAGGAAGACGCCCCCAATGCTTCCGTCTTTACCGCCATGTCGGTGACGCAGGGGATGTTTGTCAAAAACGGCATTATCCGTTATGCGCCGCGCGCGGCGGATCTGGTCGGCGCGGAGATTTGCACGGCGGCGGATCTTGGCTTTAACAGCGCCAGCGCGCTTTCCGCCGAACAGATCACCCTCATGGCGGCCTTTAATGAAATGACGGCGCGCATGCAGCAAATAGCCGCACGGATCGAACGGCTGGAGGCGGAAATCCTGCCGCAAAAGGTGGATAAACGCCCGCCTGCCGCGCCGGCCAAATTCCCGAAGCCGCCGCAATAGGCAACGGAAGATTATTTTTAAACGGATAGTAAAAGGATTTTTGACATGACCTATAAAAAAACTTTCAAGGAACGTTTCCAGAGCGCGACGCTTTACACCGCTCTTGCCGTGCCTGTGGCAGGGGTTGTCGGCGGCGCGTGGCTGGGGGCGACATCGGCACTGGCGCAGGGCGCGGCGGGCGCCGTGATGCTCGGCATGGGCGGCGCGATGGCGGGGCTGATGCTGGGCGGCGTTGCCGGCGCGGCGGGCTTTGTTGCCGCCAATGCGATTTATAAAAACAAGGAATATATCGCGCTGGCGGTAACGGCGGTCACAATCGCGCCCTTCATGCTCGCGGCGCGGGGGTTGAACCGCTTGCGCGGCGCGGCGGCGGACAAGCTGAAAAAAATGCGTCCGGCAAAACCCGAAAAATCTGCCGCCCCTGCACAGCCGCCCGAAAAACCGGCGGCAGCCCAAATATCCGCGCGTGCCATCGGCGGCGGGCTGAAAAACCGTTTTGCCGGCAAAAGCATGCCCAAGGCGGAAAAAGATATGCCGCCCGCTGCGCCGAAAAATGCCGCGCCCAAAAACGCGCCGCCGATGCCGTAAGCAGATATCGCAAGAAGAGCTGGCAACAAAAAAAGCCCCGCGCGGACAGCGGGGCTTTTTGTTGATTGAAGGCGTTTACACCTTGCGCTGGATCATGAGTTTTTTGATCTCTGCAATCGCCTTGGCGGGGTTCAGCCCCTTGGGGCAGGTATTGGTGCAGTTCATGATCGTATGGCAGCGGTACAGGCGGAAGGGGTCTTCCAGCGCGTCCAGACGCTCGCCCGTTGCTTCATCGCGCGTATCGGCAATCCAGCGATAGGCCTGCAATAGAATGGCAGGGCCGAGGAAGCGGTCACCGTTCCACCAATAGCTGGGGCAGGCGGTGGAGCAGCAGAAGCACAAAATGCAGGCCGCAGGGCCGTGACCGTCTTCGCCGTTCAGCTTGTTGGCGTCTTCGGAAGACTGCAAATGCTCGCGGCTCGGCGGCGGGCTTTCGGTTTTCAGCCACGGCTCGATCGTCGCATATTGCGCATAAACATGGGTAAGGTCGGGGACAAGGTCCTTCATCACCGGCATATGCGGCAACGGGTTGATCTTCACGTCGCCGGAAATATCCTCGATCGCCTTGGTGCAGGCAAGGGTATTGGTGCCGTCGATGTTCATCGCGCAGGAACCGCAAACCCCCTCGCGGCAGGAACGGCGGAAGGTCAGGGACGGGTCGATATTGTCTTTGATGTGGATCAGCGCGTCCAGCACCATCGGCCCGCATTTGGCAAGGTCGATTTCATAAGTGTCGATCTGCGGGTTGCCGTCGTTGTCGGGACTCCAGCGGTACACGCGGAATCTTTTCGGCTTTTTCGCATCGGCAGGCGCCGGATGCTTTTTCCCCTCGACGCGGCGGGAGTGTTTGGGCAGAGCAAATTTGGCCATTGTGGTTGTCCTCCCTTAATACACGCGCGCCTTGGGCGCGATGACTTCGACATCGTTCGTCAGCGTGCGCAAATGCACGGGGCGATAGGCAATGTCGGTTTTGCCGTCTTCGGTCACGCGGATGACGGTATGTTTCAGCCAGTTTTCATCGTCACGCTGCGGGAAATCCTCGCGCGCATGGGCGCCGCGGGATTCCTTGCGGTTTTCGGCGGAAACGATGGAGGCGGTGGCCTGATACATCAGGTTGTCCATCTCGAGCGTTTCGACAAGGTCGGAGTTCCAGATCATGGAACGGTCGGTGACGTTGACATCCTTGCGGCTGGCGAAGATTTGCGCCATTTTCCCGACGCCTTCCTGCAAAACTTCCGCGGTGCGGAAAACGGCGCAATGCGATTGCATGGTTTTTTGCATTTGCAGGCGCAGTTCGGAGGTGCGCAGGCTGCCTTTCGCATGACGCAGGCGGTCAAGACGCTCCAGCGCGATTTCACCCGCATTGGCGGGCAGTTTTTTATGCGGCGCGCCGGGCTTCACCGTTTCGGCGGCGCGCAGCGCGGCGGCGCGGCCGAAGACGACCAGATCCAGCAGGGAGTTGGAGCCCAGACGGTTCGCCCCGTGGACGGAAACGCAGGCGGCCTCGCCCACGGCCATCAGGCCGGGCACGATGCGGTCGGGATCGTCCTTCGTGGGGTTCACGACTTCCGTATGCACATTGGTCGGGATACCGCCCATGTTGTAATGCACGGTGGGCAGCACGGGGATCGGCTCCTTGGTCACATCGACGTTGGCGAAAATCTTCGCCGTTTCGGAAATGCCGGGCAGGCGTTCCCTGATGATCGCGGGGTCGAGGTGTTCAAGGTGCAGGTGGATATGGTCCTTGTGTTCGCCCACGCCGCGGCCTTCGCGGATTTCGATGGTCATGGAGCGGGAGACGACATCGCGCGATGCAAGATCTTTGGCGGAGGGCGCATAGCGTTCCATGAAACGCTCGCCTTCGCTGTTGGTCAGGTATCCGCCTTCCCCGCGCACGCCTTCGGTAATCAGGCAGCCCGCGCCGTAAATGCCGGTGGGGTGGAACTGGATGAATTCCATGTCTTGCAGCGGCAGGCCCGCGCGCAACACCATCGCGTTCCCGTCACCCGTGCAGGTATGGGCGGAAGTGCAGGAGAAATAGGCGCGGCCGTAACCGCCCGTGGCCAGCACCACGTTATGCGCGCGGAAACGGTGGATCGTGCCGTCGGCAAGGTTCCAGGCCATCACGCCGCGGCAGGCGCCTTCGTCGTCCATGATAAGGTCCAGCGCGAAATATTCGATGAAGAATTCGGCTTTGTGCTTCAGGCTTTGCTGATACAGCGTGTGCAGCATCGCATGGCCCGTACGGTCGGCGGCGGCGCAGGTGCGGCGGGCGGTGCCTTCGCCGAAATGCGTCGTCATGCCGCCAAAGGCGCGCTGGTAAATCTTGCCCGCGGCCGTGCGGCTGAAGGGCATGCCGTAGTGTTCCAGCTCGATCACGGCGGGAATGGCCTCGCGGCACATGTATTCGATCGCGTCCTGATCGCCCAGCCAGTCCGACCCTTTCACGGTGTCGTACATATGCCAGCGCCAGTCGTCTTCCCCGTTGTTGCCGAGCGCGGCGGAAATGCCGCCCTGTGCGGCCACGGTATGGCTGCGGGTGGGGAATACCTTGGTGATGCAGGCGGTTTTCAAACCCTTTTCGGCCATGCCGAAGGTCGCGCGCAGGCCCGCGCCGCCGGCGCCGACCACCACCACGTCATATTCGTGTTCGATAATGGGATAGGATTGTTGCATGGTTTAGATCCCGAAGTTGAGGCGGATCACGGCGAAAACCGCCGCAAAGCCGAGGAAGAAGAAAAACAGCTTGCTTGCCACAAGCCAGAAGAATTTACCGCATTCGCAATGCACGTAATCCTCGATCACCACCTGCAGGCCTAGCGCCGCGTGATAGAAGGAGGAGACAATGAACAGCACCAGCGCAATCGCGGGCGCGGGCTGTTTCAACCATGCCAGAAAGGCCGCGTAATCGGGCGAAACGATATGGTCGATATTGCACAGCAGATAGATCATCGGCACGGTCAGGGCGATGGCGGAAAGCCGTTGCATCCACCAGTGATGCGTGCCGTCCTTGGCGCTGCCGAGGCCGCGCGCGCGGCCCAGCGGAGAGCGGATGGAGGTCGTGTCGTTTTTCATGGGCGAAATCCTTTTATGCGCCGGCCAGATACCAGATCACGGCGGTGCCGATGACCGATCCGAAGAAAACAAAATACCCGCTGGCATAGGCGGCGGGCAGCGTCAGCCAGCGGCCCGTATCCCAGACCAGATGGCGGATGCCGTTCAGGAAATGAAACACCATCGCATACAGCCAGCCGGCCAGCATCAGCTTGCCGATCAGGCTGTGGGTGAAACCGTGGAATGTTTCAAAGCTTTCCGCCCCGCACAGCGCGGCGCAAAGCCATGCGGCGATCAGGACGGAACCGCAGGCCAGCGCGATGCCGGTCGCGCGGTGCAGTATGGAAAGAAACATGGTGAGCTGCCAGCGGTACACCTGCAGGTGCGGTGACAGGGGGCGTGTTTTATTTGCCATAATGAAACCGTTTGTTGTTTCCAAGGGATATCCGACGGGAAATGCGGATATATACAATAGATATAAGAACATAGACCCAAGTTTTTCGCGCGTCTAGACATCCGGCCCCTCTGGCTGCGAATAAAAATAGGACCAAATGCGGATCGCTCCCTTGACTTTTCATATAGGTGTCGTAGGCTTTGCGACATAACAAAAAAGCAAGGCAATATTATTGCAAAAGCAGGGTGTGTGCCCATGCGCGAAGCGGTTTTAGCTGTTTTGGCATGTACTTCCGGCGGTTATCCGTTGTAATTATGTCCATCTACAACGGTATGACAAGATTCGGACGAACAGGTTTTTGAAAACCTGTCTGAACCCGCGCCATGAAAACGCGCGGCAGCAAACGGAGGCACCACGGACAGCATGGCAGACCACGCGCCGAAGACCGACAAGACCGATCCGAAGAAACCTGCGGGGGCGACTGTTTATACCGTCGCGCCCGACCAGTCGTTTCTGGATACGCTGGCGCGCGGCGTGCTGGAACGTCTGGGCGGCGATCCTTTGAAACTTGCCGATGTCACCATTCTGGTGCCGAACCGCGAAACGGGTTTTGCCCTGCGGCAGGCCTTCACCGAACAGCTTGGCGGCAAGCCGGGCATTTTGCCGCGCATCGATGCGCCGGGCGATATGGATGACGGCTATCTCTCGCTGCGCGTTTCGGATAACCAGGTTTTGTCGCAGGCGTTGATGGATATTCCGCCGCCCGTATCGCGGCTGGAACGCCAGCTGATTTTGGCGGGCGAGATCATGAAAATCCCCGGCATGGCCAGCTCCATGCAAAAAGCCGTGAAGCTCGGCGGCGAAATGGGCCGTTTTCTGGACGAGCTGCAATCGCAAAACATTTCTCTTAAAGATATCGACCGTCTGGTGCCGCCCGAATTCAAAAAACAATGGGGCCGTACCGAGGCGTTTTTGAAAATCATCACCGATACATGGCCGCAAAAATTGCAGGAAATGGGGCAGGTGGATCCTGAAGAGCACCGCAATGCGTTGATCCGCATTCAGGCGGCGCACTGGATGGAAAAGCCTTCGGGCAAAATGATCATCGCCGCCGGTTTCATGGACCCCGATCCTGCGACCCTTAGCCTGCTCGAAGCCGTTGCCGCCATGCCGCGCGGCGCGATCGTGCTGCCGGGGCTGGATCTTGGCCTGGATGACAAAAGCTGGGATGTGCTGACCCCCGTGCATCCGCAATACGGCTTCAAGAAAATTTTGCAGGCCATCGGCAAAGAGCGCAAGGATGTGCAGCCGTTGGTGAATACCGCCGTGCATTCCGAACACGCGCGCGCGAACAATCCCGAAATCACCACGCAGGAGCGTCAGAAACTGCTGCGCGAAGCCATGCGTCCCGCAGGAACGGCGGAAGGCTGGAGCAACCTCAAGGCCAAACGCGCCGGCAAGGGCAAGGCGGCGAACCTGATCGACAAAGCCGCCAATGACGACAACGCCATCGACAAACGCGCTCTGGCGGGGATGGATCTGGTCACCTGCGGTTCCCCGCAGGAGGAAGCAAGCGTCATCGCCCTTAAAATGCGCGAAACGCTGGAAGTGCCGGGACGCAAGGCCATGCTGGTCACGGCCGACCGCTCGCTCGCCCGCCGCGTGTCAGCGCGGCTGAAGTACTGGAATATCGATGTGGATGACGGCGCGGGCATGTCGCTTGCCGATACCTCCGTCGGCACATATTTGCTGACCGCCGCGCATATGGCGACGGAGGAATGGGCGCCCGTGCCGTTGCTGGAGGCGCTGAAACACCCGCTGGCCACCCTTGGCGAAAGCAAGGCGGATTTCCGCGAAAAACTGACCGCGCTGGAAGACATGGTGCTGCACGGCCCGCGTCCCGGCCCCGGTGCCGAGGGCATTCGCGGCGTGCTGACCGCCGCCTTCAACCGCAAGGCGCGCCGCCCCGACCAGAAATTGACCAAAGAAGAACTGGCCGCCGAACAAAAAACGCTGGAAGATTTCGTCGATCGCCTGGAGACGGCCGGCAAGCCGTTTTTCGATATGGTTTCGGCGGGCAAAAAGCTGCCCTTCAACGATTATCTTGATGCGCATATCCGCTTTGCCGAGGCGCTGGCCGCCGAAGGCAAAACCAAAGGCGCGGACCGTATCTGGCGCGGCGATGACGGCGTGAAGGCTTCGCGCTTCCTGACGCAAATCCGCGATGCGGCCAAACATCTGCCCGATGTGACGGGCAGCGATTACGTGGACGTGCTGCACGGGCTGATGCGCGATGTAACGGTGCAGAAAACCGCCAAGCCGCATCCCGCGCTGAAAATCGTCACGCCCGAACAGGCCGCGCTGACAAAAGCCGATGTTGTCATCATGGGCGGCATTAATGACGAAAGCTGGCCGCGCCGTGCGGCGGAAAACCCGTGGCTGTCGAACGATATGATCGCAGAGTTGAAACTTCGTGCGCCCGAAGAACAAATCGGCAAGGACGCGCACCATTTCGTGCTGATGGCTTCGAACCCCAACGTGCTGCTTTCCCGCGCCGTGCGCTCCGGCGATGCGCCGACGGTGGCTTCCCCCTTCCTGACGCGTCTGCTGATGGTCTTGAAAGGAGCGGGGCTGGAAGATGCGATCGAAAGCCGCGACCAGCTGCGCGATATTCACGTTGCCATGCATACGCCGTCGGAGGTCACGCCCATCGATCCGCCCGCGCCGACGCCGCCTGTTGAAAAACGCCCGAAAAAACTGCCCGTGACGGCGGTCGAGGCGCTGATGCGCGATCCCTATACCGTCTATGCGAAATACGTGCTGAAAATCCGCCCGCGCGACCCGCTGGATGCCAGCCCCAGCGTCTCGGAAAAAGGGGTGTTTACGCACGATGCGCTGGATACTTTCGTGAAAAAATATCCCGATAAAATGCCTGAAAACGCCTATGAGGAACTGCTGAAAATCGGCGAGGAAACCTTCAAGGAGCGGATGAACAACCCGACCGTGCAATCCTTCTGGTGGCCGCGCTTCCAGCGGATTGCCAAATGGTTCGTGAAGTTTGAAAGCGAGCGGCGCGAGCTGACGCGCACCGTCGGCACCGAGGTGCAGGGCAAGCTGGAAATCGATCTCGGCAACGGCGAGGTCTTTACCCTGACGGCCATTGCCGACCGTATCGACCGCGATGCGGATGACCAGCTGGCCATCATCGATTACAAAACGGGTTCCGTGCCGCTGCAAAAGGCCGTGGCGCTTGGCTTCTCGCCCCAGCTGACGCTGGAGGCGCTGATCGCCTTTACCGGCGGGTTCGAGGGGATCGATGCCAATGATGTCGGCCAGATGCAATACTGGAAACTTTCCGGCGGCCGTCCTGCGGCGGAAGTCACCGATGTGAAGGGCGATGTGAAACAGCTCGTCGGCGAGGCACGCGAGGGGATCGAGGCGCTGATGAAAGCCTTCAACGATTCCAAAACGCCGTATCTTTCCACGCCGCGTCCCGAATGGGCGCCGCGCTACCAGAACTACGAACATCTGGCGCGCAGCGGCGAATGGGGCACGGTCAGCAAATCCGCCGCCAAAAAACAGCCGCGCAAAACCACGTCGCGCCGCACCAAAAACAATACGCCGACCAAGGGAGGGCATAAATAATGGCCAGCGAAAACCCGCGCCCGACCGCCGATAACGACAACGGCAAAAACCTGCCGGCTCCTGCGGCGGATAAAGCGCCTGTCAAAAAAGCGCCCGCCAACCGCAAGCCCGACCCGAATATCGCGCAGCGCAAGGCATCTGACCCCTCGGCCAGCGTCTGGGTGACGGCCTCCGCCGGTACGGGCAAGACCAAGGTTTTGACCGACCGCGTGCTGCGTCTCATGCTCGCCGGCGCGGCGCCCGACCAGATTTTGTGCCTGACCTTTACCAAGGCGGCAGCCTCCCTGATGACCAACCGCATCCGCGACGAGCTGGCCACCTGGGCGACCTGCGATGACAAGACGCTGGCCGAAAAGCTGACGAAGCTGAACGGGCAAAAGCCCGATGAGACGACGACAAAACGCGCGCGCCAGCTCTTCGCCGAGTTTCTTGACGCGCACGGCGGCATGCGGATCCAGACCATTCACTCTTTTTCCCAGTCGCTTATCCGCCGCTTCCCGATTGAATCGGGCATTCCGCCCTATTTCGATGTCATGGATGACCAGACGGCGGCGGAAATGCTGCGTGAATCGCAGGCCGATATCCTGCGCCGCATCCAGCAGGAACCCGATACCAAGCTTGCCCGTGCCGTCAATATGGTGACGCCGGAAGTTTCCGAAGACGATTTCGCCGCGCTGATCGGCGAACTGACCTATCGCCGCGGCCAATTGCTGACGATTCTGGGCGAAAAAGGCGGGCTCGAAAAAACCGTGGATGCGGTCTATGAACATCTCGGCGCCGTGCGCGATACGGATACGGCGACGATGATGGCGGCGCTGAACAGCGACGGCGGCCTGCAGGGCCACCGTCCCCCCGATATCGATGCCCTGAAACGGGCCGCCGATATTCTGGCGGGCGGCAGCGCGACCGATCTTGAAAAGGCGAAGGTCATCAAGGCCTGGATCATGCACCCCGAAAACCGCGTCGAGATTTTTGACGATTACGCGGGCGTTTTCCTGACCAGGGACCGCGAAATGCGCAAGCGCCTGACGACCAAGGCAACCGCCGGTGCGCAGGATATTCTGGAGCAGGAAGCCAAGCGCCTGATGGAAGGCATGGAAACGATTGCGACCATGAACGTCGCGCGCGGCACGGAATCCATCCTGCGCCTGACCAGCGCCATTCTGGAGCGCTATGCGGAGAAAAAACGCTCTCTCAACTACCTCGATTACGACGATCTGGTCTTCTCCGCCAACCGCATGATGCGCGAAGACAATGCGGCGGGCTGGGTATTGCAAAAACTGCCCGGCAACCTGAAGCATATCCTGATTGATGAAGCGCAGGACACCAACCCCGACCAGTGGCAACTGGTCAGCGCGATTGCAGAGGAATTTTTCACCAACCCCGCCCGCAAAAAATCCAAAGACCATACGATTTTTGTCGTGGGGGATGAAAAACAGTCCATTTTCAGTTTCCAGCGCGCGGATCCCAAGGAATTTGCCCGCCGCAAGAAAATGTTCGGCGAAATGGTCAAAAAGGCCGGCGGCAAGTGGCGCGAGGTGGAAATGGAAATCGCTTTCCGCTCCAGCCCTGCCATCACGCAGGCGGTGGATGCCGTTTTCGCCAATCCCGAAGCTTCCGACGGTTTGTTCGATCAGGCCGAAGCTGCCGAAAAACAGGTGCGGCATGATCCCTTCCGCCGCGGACAGGCGGGGATTGTGGAGGTGCATCCCGTCATCGTGTCCGAAAAAACGGAAGAGGCCAAACCGTGGTCCTTGCCGCTGGTGCGCGAGGATGTTTCCGACCCTGCCGCCGAAATGGCCGATAAAATCGCCGACCAGATCAAGGAATGGCTGGATAACGGGGAGCAATTGCCCTCCCGCAAACGCGCAGTGAATCCTGCCGATATCATGATTCTGGTGCGCCGCCGCTCCGCCTTTGTGGACCATATGGTGCGCGCGCTGAAAAAACGCGATATCCCCGTTGCGGGCGCGGATCGCATGTCCCTGCGCGAGCAGATCGTGGTGATGGATCTGGTCGCGCTGGGCGAGACGCTGCTTTTCCCCAAAGACGACTATAAACTGGCCAGCGTGCTGAAATGCCCCCTGATCGGCATGACGGATAAGCAGCTGGAAGACCTTGCCGTCGGCCGCCCTGCGGATTTGTGGACGGCGCTGAAAGACAAGGCGGCAGAGGAAAAAGCCGATCCCGTGTATAAAAAATCGTGGGAATATCTCTCCGGCCTGCAGGCGCGGCTGAACGAAAACCGCCCCTATGAGTTTTATTCATCGGTGATGATGGAAGCCTGCCCCGCGCATAAAAAATCCGGCCTGTATGCCATGTACAGCCGTCTGGGTTTTGAGGCGGAAGACCCGCTGGTCGAATTCATGAACGCGGTCGAACGCTACGAAAAAATCCATGTACCGAATTTGCAGGGCTTTCTTGCCTGGCTGGATGCCGGCGAGGCGGAGGTCAAGCGCGAAATCAACCTCAATGCCGATGCGCCGCGCGTGCATATCATGACCGTCCACGGCGCGAAGGGGTTGGAAGCGCCCATCGTGATCCTGCCCGATACCACGGGCGTGCCTGCCGACAATACCCGCGCGCGACCGAAGTTTTTGTGGCCCGAAGGCGACCGCGACGTGCCGCTCTGGGTGCCGCGCGCCGATTTGGAAAGCAAGGCCTTTACCGCCGAGCGTGAAAAGGCCGAACAGGACCGCGACCGCGAATTCCGCCGCCTGCTTTACGTCGCCATGACGCGCGCCGCCGACCGCCTGTATGTGTACGGCAGCCAGAACCGCGAAAAACTGAATGAAAAAAGCTGGTATGCGCTGATCACCAAGGGGCTGACGCAAAATCTGGGCGATCAGGTCAAGGAAGTCGATCTGCCCGTGGCCAATGACAACAAAAAGATCGAGGAAGCCAAGGCCGTTCCCGCCGCCAAAGCGGAGGATGACGCCGCACCGGCAGCGAAAGTGCTGCGTTTTGAAATCAAGCAAACCGCCAATGCGCAGCCCGACGGCGTGAAACCGCTGGGCAAAAAACGCACCGTCGGCATCCCTGTCTGGGCGCGTGAATTGCCGAAGGCCGACCAGACGCCGGTCGAAAAATTCCGCCCGTCGGAATACAAGGCCACGTCCGACAATTACAGCGCGCCGTCGCCGCTGGAAGGCGCCGGGGAAATGTATCACCGCACGCTCGGTACCGTTGTGCATAACCTGTTTGAATTCCTGCCCAGCCTGCCGCCCGAAGACCGCGAGGCGGCGGCGAAAAAGTTTCTGGCCAAGCCGGCCTGGGAATTGTCCGAAAAAGATCAGGAACAATCGCTGAAACAGGTCATGTCCGTTTTGAACGATCCCGAATTCGGCAAATTGTTCGGCCCCAATTCGCGGGCGGAGGTATCCATTACGGGCATGTTCTACAAGGACGGGCAAAAACAGATGATGTCCGGTCAGATCGACCGCCTTGTCGTGGATGCCAAAACCGTCACCATCGTGGATTTCAAAAACAGCCGCAAGGTGCCGAAAGACCAGAACGATGTGCAAACCAAATACATCATGCAGCTGGCCGCCTATCGCCTTGCCTTGCAGGAAATCTATCCCGACAAGCAGATCAAATGCGCC
>Ga0207868_1000250_pt1 | contig 67600 bp, 65 predicted proteins | sample Passage237B_FD_187370 | JGI IMG/M metagenome (GOLD analysis project Ga0207868, IMG submission 187370) | Cellulose adapted compost microbial communities from Newby Island Compost Facility, Milpitas, CA, USA - Passage2 37B (SPAdes) (version 3) ...
TACCTTTTTGGAGGAATGGCCATGGCGGCAGGCGAAGGCGACGGGCAGAAACGGGTGATCCTCTCCGGCGACAGCGCAAGCGGCCGGGATTCGCAGGGAAGCAGCCTCGTACCCATGCTGGTTGCCGGCCTCGTGCTGGTCACCATCGGCGCCATCGTCGTCATGGCTTTCGTCTGACGACTTCGCGACCGTCCGGCAGGCCACTCCAGGGCTCCCCACCGCACCGCCGGGCGGCCGCGACAAGACCGGGCAGCGCGGCCGGCAAAGGGCTGCGCCGCCCGGTCCGAGCGCCCTGCACGGCCGGATGACATCCTGCACGAAGTCGCCCGGAACCGGCCGCGCCCGGACGGGCGGTCGTCGCCGCAGGAAAAGCACAATTACAGACATTTAATGATTCCGCTGCTGCACAGGCGCGCAACACCTGCCATAAGTTGCCTGCGGAGCCGCAGGCGGGACTGTTGCGCCGGCCGGTCCGCGCGCGACCGCGCAGCCGGTTTCCGGCAGGCGCGGCCGTCTAATGCTGTTGGTTTATACGGGCGGAACGAACGGTCCCGCCGCAATGTCCGGGGTGGTGGATGGCCTTCTGGAAGCAGTTGCTGATCTCGGCCGTCGTCGTTGTCGCGGCGGTGGCGCTGTGGGTTCGCTTCTTTCCCGGCGCGGCCGACACGCTGTCCCGTCTCGGCCTCGACTGGATGCCCGTCGCGACGGCCACCGCCAAGCCCGACGGCGAGCAGCCGCGCAACGCCGCCCGGCAGAACAGCACACGCCCGATCGTCGTCGCCGAGCCGGTCGCCAACGCCACCATCAACGACCGCCTCTACGCGATCGGCACCGGCCGCGCGGTGAATTCGGTAACCGTCACGCCCTCCGCATCGGGCCGCCTGACCGAGGTTCTCGTCACCTCCGGCAAGACCGTGGCCGCGGGAGACGTCGTCGCCCGCCTCGATTCCGACGCCGAGCAGATCGCCGTCGACCGCAGCCGTATCGCGCTCGCCGACGCCAGGGCCAAGCAGGACCGGATGAGCGCGCTGCGGTCGTCCAACACCGTCACCGCCGTCCAGGTCAACGACGCCGAGATCGCGGTCCGCAATGCGGAGCTGGCGCTGCGCGACGCCGAGCTCGCGCTTCAGCGGCGTTCGGTCGTCGCCCCGATCGCCGGCGTCGTCGGCATCATCCCCGTATCGGCCGGCAGCTACGTCACCGCCCAGACCGAGATCGCCACGATCGACGATCGCTCGCAGATTCTCGTCGACTACTGGGTGCCCGAGCGCTTCGCCGGCATGGTCAGGGTCGGCGACGAGCTGGAGGCGAGCTCGATCGCCCGCCCCGGCGAGCAGTTCCACGGCACCGTCAGCGCCACCGACAACCGCATCGACGCCGCCAGCCGCACGCTGCACGTGCAGGCCGCCATCCGCAATCCCGACGACACGCTGCGCGCCGGCATGTCGTTCCGCGTCGCCATGCGCTTTCCCGGCGACACCTACCCGGCCGTCAACCCGCTCGCCGTGCAGTGGGGCACCGACGGCGCCTTCGTCTGGGCCGTCATCGAGGGCGCCGCACGGCGCACCCCCGTCCGCATCATCCAGCGCAACACCGACAGCGTGCTGGTCGACGCGCCTCTGGAGCCCGGCACGCAGGTCGTCATCGAGGGCGTGCATCTGGTGCGCGAGGGCGCCAGGATCGACACCACCCCGCCGATCGAGGGCGCAGCCGTCTCCGAAGTAGAGCCGGCGGCGGTGCCCGCGCCGGCAGGCGGCTGAGACCGCAGGAGACCGCGAACGTGAGCGCAGCCCGGCCCGACAGCAATGCCACCGGCCTCACGGCGCTGTTCATCCGGCGCCCGGTGCTGGCATTCGTGCTCAACACGCTGCTCGTCGTGGCCGGGCTAGCCGCCCTGTTCGGCGTCGAGATCCGCGAGCTGCCGGACGTCGACCGGCCCGTCATCACCATCACCACCAACTATACCGGCGCCTCGGCCGAATCGATCGACCGCGAGCTGACGGCCCGCATCGAAGGGGCGGTCGCCCGCATTTCGGGCGTCAAGTCGATCTCGTCCTCCTCCTCCTTCGGCCGCAGCCGCGTCACCGTCGAGTTCAACGACGGCGTCAATCTCGACGTCGCCGCCTCCGACATGCGCGATGCGGTCGGGCGCATCCAGAACCAGCTTCCCGACGACGCCGACGCGCCGCGCATCGTCAAGGCCGATGCCGACGCGCAGGCCGTGATCCGGCTGGCGCTGACCTCCGATTCCATGTCGGTGCAGGACATGACCATCCTGATCGAGGAGCAGATCCTCGACACGCTGTCGGCCGTGCCGGGCGTCGCCGACGTGCAGACCTTCGGCGACCGCGGGAAGGTGTTCCTCGTCGATATCGACCAGAGCCGCCTCGCCAGCCTCGGCCTGACCATCGCCGACGTGGGCAATGCGCTGGCCACCGTCGACTTCGACGCGCCGGCCGGCTCGCTGACCAGCAACACGCAGGACCTGATCGTGCGCGCGTCCGCCTCCGTCAGCACGCCGGAGGAGTTCGAGGACATCGTCATCAACGGCAGGGCCCGGCTCGGCGACCTCGCCAAGGTGACGCTGGGCGCCGACATCGGCCAGTCGCAGCTCTTCGCCAACGGCAAGGCCGGCATCGGCATGGGCATCGTGCGCCAGGCCCAGTCGAACACGCTGCAGATCTCCGAAGGCGTCCGCGCCGCGGTCGACGCACTGTCACAATCGCTGCCCGAAGGGGTCGAGATCTTCATCACCGGCGACGACGCCAACTTCATCAACGGCGCCATCCACGAGGTCGAGATCGCGCTCGGCCTGTCGGTGACGATCGTGCTGGCCATCATCTTCATATTCCTGTGGGACTGGCGCGCGACGATCATCCCCGCGATCGCCATGCCGGTCGCGCTGACGGCCTCCATCGCGGCGATCTACCTCGCCGGCTTCTCGATCAACATCCTCACGCTGCTCGCCCTCGTGCTGGCCACCGGCCTCGTCGTCGACGACGCCATCGTGGTGCTGGAAAACATCGTGCGCCGCCGCAACGGCGGGCTGGGCCCCCGCGCCGCGGCCGTGCTCGGCACCAGGGAGGTCTTCTTCGCCGTCGTCGCCACCACCGCGACGCTGATCGCCGTCTTCGTGCCGCTGTCGTTCCTGCCAGGCCAGACCGGCGGCCTGTTCCGCGAATTCGGCTTCGTGCTGGCGATCGCCGTCTTCCTGTCGTCCATCGTGGCGCTGTCGCTGTGCCCCATGCTCGCCTCCCGCATGCTGGGCGCACACGACGAGCATGGCGGCCATGGCGGCATCGTCGGCGGCATCGGCGGCTTCTTCGCCGGGCTCTACCGGCGCACGCTGGCCGCCTGCCTCAACGCGCCGATGGTGGTGGTGGTCGTCGCGCTGCTGTTCGCCGGGCTTGCCGCGGCGCTGTTCGGCACGATCCGCAGCGAGCTGACGCCGACCGAGGACCGCTCGACCGCCTTCCTGCGCATTTCCGCGCCGCAGGGCGTCAGCCTCGACTACCTCGCCCAGAACATCCGCGAGATCGAACGGCGCATCCAGCCGCTGCGCGAGAGCGGCGAGGTCGTCGCCACCTTCGCCTCGGCCGGCTCGCAGGGCTCAGGCAACAGCGGCTTCATGGCGCTGACGCTCGCCCCGTGGGATCAGCGCACCCGCACCCAGCAGGAGATCCTCGCCGACGTCCAGCAGCGCATCCAGTCGGTGCGCGGCGTGCGCGCCTTCGCCTTCCAGCCCAACAGTCTCGGCATCCGCGGCGCCGGCAGCGGCCTCCAGTTCGCCATCGTCGGCAACAACTACGGCGAGCTCAACGCTGCGGCGACGAAGGTGGTGGAAGCGCTCGACAACGATCCGCGCTTCGACCAGCCTCGCCTGTCGACCGACATCACCCAGCCGCAGCTTTCCGTCGTCATCGACCGCGCCCGCGCCTCAGATCTCGGCATCAACATCAACGGTCTCGCAGCCGCCATGCAGGCGATGCTCGACGGCCGCAAGATCGCGTCCGTCTTCATCGACGACCGCAGCTTCGACGTGAAGCTCGTTTCGACGACCAATCCGGTCAACGATCCGACCGACCTCGAAAACATCTTCCTGCGTGCCCGCGACGGCCGCTACGTGCCGATGGCGACGATCGCCTCGCTGACGGAGCAGGCGGTCGCCCCCTCGCTGTCGCGCGAGCAGCAGATGCGCTCGGTCGCCATCACCACCGGCCTCGCGCCGGGCGTGGCGCTCGGCACCGCCTACGAGGCCGCGCAGGCATTCGCCGCGCCCTTCCTGCCGGCGGGCAGCCGCATCGTGCCGCTCGCCGAGGCGGCCACGCTGGGCGAAACCTCGAGCGGCATGACCACAGTCTTCGGCTTCGCCATCATCATCATCCTTCTGGTGCTGGCCGCCCAGTTCGAGAGCTTCGTCTCGGCCGTCATCATCATGGCGACCGTCCCGCTCGGGCTGGCCTGCGCCGTGTTCGCGCTGCTGCTCACCGGCACCAGCCTCAACGTCTACAGCCAGATCGGCCTGGTCATGCTGATCGGCATCATGGCCAAGAACGGCATCCTCATCGTCGAGTTCGCCAACCAGCTCCGCGACCGCGGCTACGACGTGCGCAGCGCCATCACCGAAGCCTCCAACATCCGCCTGCGGCCGGTCCTGATGACGATGATCTGCACCGTCGTGGCCGGCCTCCCGCTGGTGCTGGCCAGCGGCGCCGGCGCCGAGGCCCGCATCGCGCTCGGCTGGGTGATCGTCGGCGGGCTCGGCCTGTCGACGCTTTCGACGCTGTATCTGACGCCGGTGGCCTATCTGCTGCTCGGCCGGTTCGTCACGCCCAAGGTGGAGGAGGCAAGAAGGCTCGAGCGCGAGCTGGAGGCCGCCGAGGAGCCGCACGCCCCGCCCGCCCCGGCCGAATAGGATTTCCCCTCTCCTTCACATGCGCCGCCCGGGAAGCCGGCGAAGCGGAAGGCCGTCTCTTTCTTCGTTCACGGGCAAAGGCACCCGAAGGGCGGACGACGGGCGGCTGCCGCAACGTCGCGCATTTCCGCCCCTCCAACGAAAACGGCCGCGCGGATCGTCCGCGCGGCCTCCGGTTCGATCGGCCGGGACCTGGAGCGCTTCCTGTTCCGACAAAATCGAAACAGACGCTCCAGGTGCCTGGTTCATCGCGTTTGCGAACCGAACAGGTGGTGTCCACCTATTCTGGAAACGCTCTAGTTCGCGGCCTCCGGGTCGGCGCGGCCGACCTCGACCCACTTGCCGTCCTCGATCTTCGATATGACGATCAGGCCGCCGCCCTGGTGGTCGCCGGCGCCGTATTTGATGTTCACGTCGAGAATCGGGTCGTAGAACTCCAGGCTCTCCATTCCGGTCTGGAAGCTCTGCGCCGTCAGGTCGGGACCGGCGGCCTCGAGCGCGCGCACCAGCGTCCGGGCGGCGGATGTGCCGAGCTGCGCGGCCGTATCCGCCGGAACGCCCGCCGCCTGCTGATAGGCGTCCGCCCAGGCCTTGACCTCGGGCACGTCGAGCCGGTTCTCCAAATCGACCCAGCCGGCAGCGGCATAATAGCCCTCCGTCACGCCGCCCGGCACCTTGGCCACCGCGGTGTTGAAGCCGGCCGAGGAGCCGATGAAGGCGGCATCGGTCCAGCCGAGCTTCTTCGACGTGCCGTAGGCGACGATGGTCTGCCGCACACCGAGCGCGGTCGCCACGATCTGGCAGCCGTCTTCACGCAGCTTCTGGATCGAGCCGGTGAAATCCTGCTCGTCCGGGCGATGCGTGGTCTCCGAGGCATATTCGAGGCCGAGTTCCTGTGCCACGTCCCTGGCGGCTTCAAACACTTCGAGGCCGAAGTCCTGCGGAAGATACATGGCACAGATCTTGGTGGCGCCGCGCTCCTTGGCCAGATGGGCGATGCCTTCCTTCATCTCGCCGTAATAGGTGCCGAGGCCGGAATATTTGTAGGTGATGTCGCCTTCGAGCATCTGGCGCGCAGCCGTCAGCGGCGAGATGTTGGCGACCTCCTTGGCCTGCATCAGCGGGAAGCCGGCAAGATTGTGCGGCGTTCCCAGGTTGAGGATCATCGCGAAGACCTGATCCGAGTTGATCAGCTTGTTGAAGTTCTGCACCGCCTTCGGCACCTGGTAGCCGTGGTCCTCGACGACGAAGCGGATCTTGCGGCCATGGATGCCGCCCTTCGCGTTGACCTCGTCGAAGATCATCTGGGCCGCCTTGATCGCGCCGACGTTGAAGGCCGCGAACACCCCGGACAGGTCGCCGTTCGAGCCGATCACGACCTCGGTGTCGGAGACGCCCTGCGTGGCGTAGGCAGCGGACGTCATCCCCGCTGCCATCGTCAGCGCCAGGATCGACTTTCCAAGCATTCCTCTCATTTCCATTCCTCCTTGTTGCCTTCCTGATGCCGGCGTCAGGCGCCGTACATGTCATCTATCAGCTTCTTGTGTTTCTTCTCCACGAAGCTGCGCTTCAGCTTCATCGTGGCTGTCAGCTCCTCGTCTTCGGGGGTCAGCAGCACATCGATCAAGCGGAAATCCTTGATCTGCTCGACTCTGGCGAACTCCTTGTTGGTCTCCTCCACGATTGCGGCGATCAGCTCGCGCACCTCGCGAGCCGCGCACAGCGACTTGAAGTTGTTGAACGGCACGCGCCGGTCCTGGGCGAACTTCTCGACGTTCTCCTGATCGATCATGATCAGGCAGGTCAGGAACTTGCGCTTGTCGCCGATCACCACCGCGTCGGCGATGTAGGGCGAGAACTTCAGCCGGTTCTCGATCTCGGCGGGCGTGATGTTCTTGCCGCCGGCGGTGATGATGATGTCCTTGGCGCGGCCGGTGATGGAAAGGAAGCCGTCCTCGTCCAGCCGCCCCACGTCGCCGGTCTTCAGCCAGCCGTCGGCGGTCATCGTCTCGACCGTCTTGTCCGGCTTGTCCCAGTAGCCCTTGAAGACGTTGCGGCCGCGGTAGAGGATCTCGCCGTCGGCCGCGATCTTCACCGTCCCGCCGGGCACCGCCTTGCCGACGCTGCCGTTCTTCTGGTCGTCGATCGTGTTGACCGAGATGACGCCGGTGCTTTCCGTCATGCCGTAGCCTTCGAGCACGAGGACGCCGACGGCGCGGAACCAGCGCAGCAGATCGGGCGAGATCGGCGCCGCCCCCGTGGTGCCGCGCCGCAGCCGGTCGAAGCCCAGCATGCGCCGCATGTTCCGCAGCACCAGGAAATCCCAGAACGCATAGGCGAGCCGGCTGCCGGGCGAGGGCTGCCGGCCCGCCTCGAGCGCGGCGACCCGCTTCAACCCCGCCGCGACCGCCGCCCGGTAGGCGAAGCGGCCGAGGAACGTCGCCTCGCCGGCCATGATCGAGACGCGCGAATAGATCTTCTCCCAGACCCGCGGCACGGCGGTGAAGACATGCGGGCTGACCTCCCGCACATTGTCGAAGACCGTCTCCGGGCTTTCGGCGAAATTGACCGTCGAGCCGAAGCCCACCGGAATGAACACCGAGATCAGCCGTTCGAGGATGTGGCACAGCGGCAGGAAGCAGAGCTGCTCGTCGCTTTCCGTGACCGGCAGCGTCAGCGCCGCCCCGATCACCGCGGCGATCACGTTGTCCTGGCTGATCATCGCGCCCTTCGGCGGCCCGGTCGTGCCGGACGTGTAGACGAGCAGCGCCGTGTCGTCCGGCCGCGAGCGGGCGATCTCCTCCTCGAAACGCTGCGGATTCTCCTTCAGGAAGGCCTGCCCGAGCCTGTAGAGCTCGTCGAGGAAGATGACCTGGTCGTCCTTGAACGCGTGCAGGCCCTCCGGGTCGAGCACGATCACACGGGCGAGGCCCGGCATCTCGCCGCGCACCGACAGGAATTTGTCGAGCTGCTCGTCGTTCTCGACGATCAGGAAGCGGCTGTCGGAATCGTTGACGAGATATTTGAGCTGCGCCGCCGAATCCGTCGTGTAGACCCCCGACGGGATGCCGCCCACGCATTGCACGCCGAGATCGGCGTAGATCCATTCCTTGTTGTCTTCCGACAGGATCGACACGACCTCGCCGCGCTTGATGCCCAGCGCCAGCAGCCCGAGCCCGATCAACCGCGCATGGTCGTAGAAATCGGTCCACGAATAGGCGAGCCAGATGCCGAAATCCTTCTCGCGATGGGCGATCTTCGCGCCGTACTTCTCGCAGTTCTGGCGAAACAGCTTCGGCAGCGTGTCGCAGCCGTCGAAATAGAGCGGCTGCGTCGTGTCCAGCTCGGCGTTGAAGCTGTGCCCATCGACCGTCTGCATGGCGGGCAGTTTCTCGGCAATGGTCATGGCTGGCTCCCTGCGGTCGAAACGTCACGAAGGCCGGCGCCGCCCCTCGCCCCTGCCCTCTCCCCGCAAAGGGCGGGAAGTCTGAAATGCCGACATGGATGCCTCCCTCTCCCCGCCGGCGGGAAGAAGGCAAGGCTGGGAAGCATGTCCAGGCGCCTCATCTCCATGTCTTCTTCTGCTTCCAGCGCTTCTGGCCGCGCTGGCTCTCCTCCTTCACGCCCAGATAGAACTCCTGGACGTCCTTCGATTGCAGAAGGCGCTGCGCCTCGTCGGCCATGACGATGCGGCCGAGCTCCATCACGTAGCCGTAATCGGCGACGTCGAGCGCCACGATCGCGTTCTGCTCGACCAGCATCATCGTCACCTTCTGCTCGCGGTTGAGCCGGCCGATGATATCGAAGATCTCCGAGACAAGCAGCGGCGAAAGTCCGAGGCTCGGCTCGTCGAGCAGCATCAGCTTCGGCCGCGCCATCAGCCCCCGGCCGATCGCCAGCATCTGCTGCTGGCCGCCCGACAGCGTGCCGGCCGCCTGCCGGCGCCGCTCCTTGAGGATCGGGAAATAGGAGAACACCATCTCCGTATCCTCGCGCACGCCACCGGCATCGCGGCGCGTATAGGCGCCCATCGCGAGGTTTTCCTCCACGTTCAGCAGCGGGAAGACCTCGCGCCCCTCCGGGACGTGGACGATGCCGGCGCGCACGACCTCGTCCGGTTCGGCCCCGGCGATGTCGCGGCCATTATAGAAGATCTCGCCCTTTTCCGGCTCCATCACGCCGGAGATCGTCTTGAGAAGCGTCGTCTTGCCGGCGCCGTTGGCCCCCAGGACGGTGACGATCTGGCCCTCGCGCACGTCGAGGCTGACGCCGCGGATCGCCATGATCGGTCCGTAATAGCTCTCCAGGTTGCGCACCGAGAGCACGGCATCCGCAGCATCGGGCGCGACCTGTGCCTGCCGCATCGTCATGCCATCACCTTCGACTTGCCGTGGGCGCCGATATACGCCTCGATCACCTTGGGATGGCTCTGCACCTCGCGCGGGCTGCCGAGCGCGAGCATCTGCCCGTCGGCCAGCGCCAGCACCCGGTCCGACACCGAGGCGACGAGATGCATGTCGTGCTCGACCATCAGCACGGTGATCCCCATCTGCGTCTTGATATCCTCGATCCAGAAGGCGACGTCCTGCGTCTCCTCGACCGAAAGGCCGGAAGCGGGCTCGTCGAGCAGCAGCAGCTTCGGCTCGATCGCCAGCGCCCGCCCCAGCTCGACGACCTTGCGCACGCCATAGGGCAGGCCCGCAATATATTTCTCGCGGTAGGCCTGCAGGTCGAGGAAGTCGATCACCTTCTCGACCGCGGCGCGGTGGCGGTGCTCCTCGGCGCGCACGAAAGGCGTGAACAGCATCTCCGAAACCAGGTTGCTGCGGCGATGCCGCTGCCGCCCGACCAGCAGGTTCTGCAGCACCGTCGCCTGTTCGAACAGCTCGATGTTCTGGAAGGTGCGGGCGATGCCGAGCCGCGCGATCTCGTGCGGCGCGCGCTTGAGGATGCTCTCGCCCTCGAAACGGATGTCGCCCTCGGCCGGATCGTAGAAGCGCGAGATCAGGTTGAAGACGGTCGACTTGCCGGCGCCGTTCGGCCCGACCAGCGCGAACACCTCTCCTTCCCCGACCGAGAACGAAACCCTGTTGACGGCGGTGACGCCGCCGAAGCGCAGCGTCACATTGTCCAGTTCCAGCAGCGCCGTCATCGCATCCGCTCCGTCTTGAGATAGCTGCGCTGGCGCCGGAACATGTCGCGCCGGTAGAAGGGGAACAGCTCGAAATAGGTGCGGATCTTCACCCAGCGGCCGTAGATGCCGGCCGGCTCGAACAGCAGGACGCAGATCAGGATCGCGCCGAAGATCGCCGTTTCGAGGCCCGGTATGGCGACCGAGCCGACGCCGAGCGCGCCGGTCACCATGTCGCGCGTGATGGCGATCGCCTGCGGCAGGATGGCGACCACGATCGCGCCGAAGAAGGCGCCGTGGACCGATCCCAGCCCGCCGATGACGATCATCAGCAGAAGCTGGATCGAGATCAGGAGATTGAAGGTCTCGTTGTTGAAGATGCCGGCGAACTGGCCCATCAGCGCGCCCGCAAGCCCGGTGATGCCCGCCGAGATGCCGAACGACACCGCCTTGGCGCGCGCGACGTTGACGCCCATCGCCTTGGCCGAAACCTCCGAATCGCGCACCGCCGCAAAGGCCCGTCCGAGCGGCGAGCGCACGATGTTGCGGTAGATCAGCACCACCAGCACCGCCACCACGAGGACCAGCCAGTAGAACAGGTAGGGATTGCCGTAGCGGTCGATCTGGAGGCCGAAAATGTCGATCGACGGCGCGTAGAGCCCCATGACGCCGTTTGTCAGCGGCTCCGACAGGACGATCAGGTCGTCCATCAGGACCGAGACAGCAAGCGTCGCGATGGCGAGATAGATGCCGTGCAGCCGTGCGGTCGGCACGGCGACGGCGACGCCCGCCAGCGCGGCCGTCAGCCCGCCGAGCGGAAACGACAGGATGAACGGCAGACCGAGCTTCTGCTGATAGAGCACATGGGCATAGCAGCCCACCGCCAGGAACGCGGCGTGGCCGAGGCTCGCCTGCCCGGTCTGGCCGACAAGCACCATCAGGCCCATGCCGGCGATCGCCCAGATCAGCATGTTGGTGGCCTCGCCGAGCCAGAAGGTGTTGACCAGCCAGGGCATGACGATGGCGAGAAGGCCGAGCAGGGCATACCAGCCCCCCTGCGCCCTGTGGCGGAACAGCCTGATATCGGCGTCGTAGGAAGTCTTGAAGACGGTTCTCATCGCGCGCCTCAGACCTTCTTCGAGTGGATCTGGGCCAGGATGCCGTTCGGCCGGAACACGAGGATCAGGAATAACAGCAGATACGCCATCACCTGCGAATAGCCGGCGGCGATGTAGCGTGCCGAGAACGGCTCGATCAGGCCGACGATGATGCCGCCGAGCAGCGCGCCGGGCAGGCTGCCGAAGCCGCCGATGACGGCGGCCGCGAACGCCTTGATACCGAGCAGGCCGATCGACGGGTCGACCGACCCCTTGGAGGCGAACAGGATCCCCGCCACCGCCGCGACCATGCCCGAAAGCGCCCAGATCAGCGAGTTCAGCCGCTTGACCGGAATGCCCATGTAATAGGCGGCGAGTTGGTTCTGCGAGGCGGCCTGCATGGCCACGCCCAGCCGCGTCCGGTTGAAGTAGAAATAGAGCAGCACGGTCAGCAGCACGGTGACGGCGATCACCATGATCTCGTCCATCCCGAGCACCACCCCGCCCAGCCGCACGTCCGTTCCGGCCATCGGCGATTCCAGCGAGATCGGCTGGTTGCCCCAGATGAGGCCGGCGACGAAGCGCAGCACGAAGCCGAGCGCGATCGTCAGGATGATGACCGCCACCTGCGGCTGGCCGAACATGCGGCGGATCACCGTCACCTCCAGCGCGTATCCGAAGGCGCCCATGATCGCGATCGCCAACGGCACCGCCAGCCAGAAGGGCAGGCCGAGGAACTGTTCGTTGGTCAGCCCCAGGCAGACGAAGGCGCCCAGCATCATGAGGTCGCCCTGCGCGAAATTGACCGCTTCGGTCGCCTTGTAGATCAGCACGAAGCCAAGCGCGATCAGGCCGTAGACACAACCATTCGCAAGCCCGCTGACGACAAGCTGCAAAACGTCCAAGACGCTCCTCCTCCCATCTGGCCCCGCAATCTTCGCCGCGTCGGCCGCCTTACCCTGTACGGTCCATTCGCGATGGACCGGCGCCCCTCGGGTTCAGGGCGCGATGAAAACCTTCCCGTTCGGCCGGGCGAGCTCTTCCGGCACGCGGCGCATCGCCTCCTCCAGCCCCACGACCGCGGTCACGTCGGTGCGCCACCGCCCGTCGACGAACCTTTGCTGCACCTCCGCCACCGCCGCGGCCCTCCTTTCGGCCGGCGCGTGGCGCAGCCACTCGGTGAGCCAGAACCCCTCGATCCGCTTGCGCAGGAAGATCAGGTGCCCCGGCTCGGGGATCGTCGTCGCGGATGCGTCCAGCCGCCCGTAGACGATCCAGCGGGCCCCGCGCCCCATCGCACCGAAGATCGTCGACGCCTGCGGCCCGGTCACCGCGTCGAGCAGGATGCGCGGACTTTCCCGCCGGCACAACTCGGCAATTCGCCGCGCGAAATCCGGCGCTTGCGCGTTGACGACATGCGCGGCGCCGAGCGCGGTCAGAAGCGGGATCTGGTCGTCGCGCCGCACCACGGCGATCGGCCTGAACCCTTCGTCGCGCGCAAGGCCGATCATCAGCTTGCAGAGCTGGCTTGCGCCGGCGGTGAGCACGAAAGCCTTCTCGCCCTCCTCGCGCACGATGTCGAACATGGCAAGCGCCGTCAGCGGATTGACGATCATCGCCGCCCCATCCTCGTCGCGCATGCCATCGGGAAGCGCGTGACAGGCCGCCGCCTCGGCGACCGCGTATTCCGCCCAGCTGCCCCAACCACTCAGCCCGGTGGCAAAGGCGACGCGCTTGCCGGAAAGCGCCTGCGCCGCCGCGTCGTCCCCTGCCGCGACGACCACGCCGACGCCCTCGAAGCCCGCCGGCCGGCCCTTGCGCCGCGGCTGGCCGTAGAGCCCCTTGATGAACATCACGTCCGAAGGGTTGATGGCGGCGAGCGATACCTTGACCAGGACCTGCGACGGCCCCGGCGACGGCCTCTCGACCTGCGCCAGTGCGACATAGGGCTCGAGCGCCTCCAGCCGCGTGCCCGAAGGCTCGCGCGCATAGCCGTCCGCGATCTGCACCAGAGCCTTCATGCGCGCCTCCCGGCGTGTGCCGCAAGCACCGTCATGGCACCAGCACCAGCTTTCCGGACGCGCCGCGCGCCAGCACCTGCGCAAGCACCTCGGCCGCCTCCGCAAGCGGGAACTCGCCTCCGATCACCGGCCGGACCTTGCCCGCCATGTACCAGCCGACCAGCTCCTCCATATTTGCGGCATAGACCTCCGGCTGCCTGCGGGTGAAGTCGCCCCAGAACACGCCGACCAGGCTGTAGCCCTTCACCAGCGCCAGGTTGACCGACAGGCTGGGGATCGAGCCGGACGCAAACCCGATCACCAGCAGGCGCCCGCCCCACGCCATCGAGCGCGACAGCGCGTCGAACGCCGCGCCGCCGACCGGGTCGAAGGCGACGTCGACGCCCTTGCCGCCGGTGGCTTCCTTAAGCGCCTCCTTCAGCCCGTCATAGCCGAGCACGTGGTCGGCGCCGGCCGCCTGTGCGATCTCCTGCCTGGCAGGCGTCGAGGCGACGGCGATGACCCGCGCACCCGTCGCCTTGCCGATCTGGACGGCGGCCAGCCCGGTCAGCCCCGACGCGCCGAGCACGCACAGCGTCTCGCCCGGCTTCAGATGCGCGCGCTGCTTCAGCGCATGATGCGCCGTGCCGTAGCCGCACAACAGCGCGCAGGCATCCGCCGCCGGCATGGCGTCCGGCAGCTTCATCGCCGCCGCAGCCGGCACGCAGACCCGCTCTGCATAGCAGCCGAGCGCCTGAAGGGCGGCCACCCTGTCCCCGACCTTGAGGCTGCGCACCGCCTCGCCGGCCGCGACGACCCGACCCGCCACCTCCATGCCCGGCACGAAGGGCAGCGGCGGCCGCGACTGGTACAGGCCCTGCACCAAGAGGCCGTCGGGATAGTTGACCCCGATCGCCTCCGCCGCGATCACGATGTCCGCCGGCCCCGCCGCCGGTTCCGGCCAGTCGCCATATTCGAGCGCGGCGAGCGGCGCGAAATCACGGGCGATGACCGCCTTCATGCCGGACACCTCGCGCCGGGGATAGCCCCACCCCTCACCCCTCCCCACAAGGGGGAGGGGGTCATCAACGCCGCAGAATCCCCCTCCCCCTTGTGGGGAGGGGTGAGGGGTGGGGGTAAGGTCGTGGAGAACCGCACCATCACACCTGCTCCTGCGTGTATTTCGCGAGCTCGACCCGCGCGACCTGGCGGCGATGCACCGCGTCGGGCCCGTCGGCGAGCCTGAGCGTCCTCAGATGCGTCCACTGGCGCGCCAGCGGCGTATCCTGCGAGATCCCCTGTCCGCCATGCATCTGGATCGCCTCGTCGGTGACCTTCAGGGCCACCCGCGGCGCCACCACCTTGATCTGGCTGATCCACGGCGCGGCGGCGCGCGCGTCGCCCTGATCCATCATCCACGCCGCCTTGAGGCAGAGCAGGCGCGCCTGCTCGATCTCCATGCGGCACTCCGCGATGATGTCGTAGTTGGCGCCCAGCCTTGCCAGCGGCTGGCCGAACGCCGCGCGCCGCATCGCGCGCCGGCACATCAGCTCCAGCGCCGTCTCCGCCTGGCCGATGGCGCGCATGCAGTGGTGGATGCGGCCTGGCCCCAGCCTGCCCTGCGCGATCTCGAAGCCGCGCCCCTCGCCGAGGATCATCGCATCGGCCGGCACGCGCACGTCCTCGAATTTCAGATGCAGGTGGCCGTGCGGCGCGTCGTCCTCGCCATAGACCTGCATCGCCCTCAGCCGGGAGATGCCCGGCGTCGCGGCCGGCACCAGGATCATCGAGTGGCGGCGGTGTTTGGGGCCGTCCTCGGCGGTGCGCACCATGACGATATAGATCTTGCAGCGTGGATCGCCGGCGCCCGAAGACCACCATTTCTCGCCGTTCAGCACATAGTGATCGCCGTCGCGCACGCAGCTCATCGCGATATTGGTCGCATCCGAGGAGGCTACGTCCGGCTCCGTCATCAGATAGGCCGAGCGGATCCTGCCCTCGAGCAGCGGCTCCAGCCACGCCGCCTTCTGCGCGGGCGAACCGTAGCGCTCCAGCACCTCCATGTTGCCGGTGTCGGGAGCCGAACAGTTGAACACCTCCGCCCCCAGCCGGGCCTTGCCCATCTCCTCGGCGAGATAGGCGTATTCGACCGTGCTGAGACCGTAGCCGCGGTCCGACCCGGTCAGCCAGAAATTCCACAATCCGCGTTCGCGCGCCCGCGCCTTGAGCCCTTCCAGGATCTCCGTCTGGCGCGCGGTGTATGCCCAGCGGTCGCCCTCGCGGCCGATCTCGGCCTCGAACGCGTCATCGAGCGGCAGGATCTCGTCGCGCACCATGCGTGCCACCTGCTCGTGGATCGGCTTCAGCCGCTCCGTCATGCCGAGATCCATGCCGCTCATCTTCTACCGTTCCTTTCCCATCAGCCCGCCCAGCGCATAGTCGACCACCTGGCCGGCGACCTTCCCGGTATCGGCGCGGGTCTCGCCCGGCCGTGGCGAATACCAGAAGATCGGGGAGTTGAGCGCCATGAACATCAGCTGATTGGTAATCGACAGGTTCTCGAAACTGAAGACGCCTTCGGCGCGCCCCTGCAGGAGCGTGGCGCGAAACAACTCGCCATAGGCGGTCCGGTATTCGATCAGCGAGTTCAGCGCCTTGCGCTGTTCTGGCGTGGTGGCGCCGCGCAGATGCATCTCGACGCCGATCCACACCGCGCGCTGGAACGGCTTGGTCAGCATCATCTGCATCACATGCGCCGTCGCCATGCTGTGCCAGCGCGGCAGCGCGGGGCCGGGCTGATGCACATAGGGCTCGACCGCAGCGTAGTTGAGGTCCATTCCCATACGGAAGACCTCGGCGAACAGATCGGCCTTGGAATGGAAGTGATGGTAGATGCGGCCCTTGGTGGCGCCCAGCCTGCGCGCGACGTCGTCGATCGAGGTCGCCGCGTAGCCGCGCTCCATGAAGCAGGCGGCGGCGGCGCGCAGGATATCGGCGCGCGGTTCCTCCACAAGCTGCTCGCGGGCGCCATTGGTCATGCCGCGCGGCTCCTCCCTGTCAGTGTTCGGCGCCGTTTTCCCCAGTCGGTCCGGCGCTCTTTACGCGTGGGCCAAAGATGAACATACTACCGGGTATGTTGTCAACGTGACCGGCCCGGCCCGGACGCTGGCGAAGCGGGAGGACACATGTCGTATCTGAACGAGCTTTTCTCCGTTTCCGGCAAGGTGGCGCTGGTCACCGGCGGTGCCAGCGGCATCGGCCTGATGGCGGCCAGCGCGCTGGTGCATGCCGGTGCGCGCGTGCTGATCTGCTCGCGCCGCGCGGAAGCGTGCGAGGCAGCGGCGAGCGAGCTCAACGCAGCGGGCGGGCCCGGCCGCGCCGAAGGGTTCGGCGGCGACGTCGGCTCCGAGGAGGGAGTGGCGGCGGTGGCAGCCGAGGTGCGGGCCCGCACGGACGGCCTTCATATCCTGATCAACAATGCCGGCCTCACCTGGGGCGCCGATCTCGAGAGCTTTCCCTACAAGGCCTGGGCGCGCGTGCTCGACGTCAACGTCACCGGCCTGTTCCACCTGACGCGCGAGATCCTGCCGCTGGTCGAGGCAGCCGCGAGCGCGGACGACCCCGCCCGCATCATCAATCTCGGCTCGGTGATGGGAACGCAGCCGCTGGCCGACGGGGCCTATTCCTATGCCGCCTCGAAGGCCGCCGTGCACCACCTGACGCGGACGCTCGCCAACGAGCTCGCCGAGCGCCACATCACCGTCAACGCGTTCGCGCCGGGGCCTTTCCAGAGCCGCATGACGGCTTTCGCCACGGCGACCGAGGAACAGGCCGCGACCGTTGGCGCGCGCGTGCCGCTCGGCCGCATCGGCCGGCCCGACGACATTGCGGGCGCAACCCTGTTCCTGTGCGGGCGCGCCGGCGCATACGTCACCGGCGCGATCCTGCCGCTCGACGGCGGCCAGTCCGTCCAGCACGGAATGCGGCTCTTCAGGTAGGCGCCGGCATGACCACATCCTCCCTGCCGCCGACAAGCCTGGACGAGGTCCGCGCGACGGTCGGCCAGCCGCGGGCTTCTCCCTGGCGCACCGTCAGCCAGGAGATGATCGACCGCTTCGCCGATGCGACCGACGACCACCAGTTCATCCATGTCGACCCGCGGCGGGCGGCCGCCTCCCCCTTCGGCGGCACCGTCGCGCACGGCTTCCTGACGCTGTCGCTGCTGTCGGCGATGGCCTACGAGACGCTGCCGCCGCTGGAGCATCAGGAGCTCGGCGTCAATTACGGCATCGAGAAGCTGCGCTTCGTCGCGCCGGTGCCCTGCGGCGCGCGCATCCGCGCGATCTTCGTGTTGGCCGACCTCTCGATCAGGCCGCCCGGCTGGATCCGGTTCACCTACGACGTCACCGTGGAGATCGAGGACATGGCGAAGCCGGCGGTGACGCTGACCTGGCTGACCCTGTCGAAGGTCGATCCGGCAAGGAGCCGCCTGTGAGCGAAGACCCCAACGCGCTCGACGCGACCGCACTGGCCCCCTATCTGGAAGCCCATGTCGAGGGTTTCCACGGCCTTCTGAGCATCGACAAGTTCAATGCCGGGCAGTCCAATCCGACCTATCTGCTGACCGCCCGCAGCGGCCGCTACGTGCTGCGCGCCAAGCCGCCGGGCGAGCTGCTCAAATCGGCTCACCAGGTCGACCGCGAATACAGGGTGATGAAGGCGCTCGCCGCCACGGCCGTCCCGGTGCCCTCCGTGCTGCATCTGTCCGGCGAAGGCGCCGCGTCGCCGATCGGCCGCATGTTCTACGTGATGGCCTTCATCGACGGCCGCGTGTTCTGGGACCCCGCGCTGCCGGAGATGGCGGACAATTCGGCGCGCGCCGCCATCTACGATGCCATGAACGCCACGCTGGCGGCGCTGCACGGCGTCGACGTGGCGGCGGTGGGCCTTGCCGATTTCGGCAGGGCCGGCAGCTATTTCGAACGCCAGCTCTCGCGGTGGTCGAGCCAGTATCGCGCGTCGGAAACCGGAACCGTGCGCGACATGGACGCGCTGATGGCGTGGCTGGAGGCGCGCCTGCCGGCAGACGACGGCCTCGTCTCGCTGGTGCATGGCGATTACCGGCTGGACAACATGATGTTCGCCCGCGACCGGCCCGAAGTGGTGGCGGTGCTGGACTGGGAGCTGTCCACGCTCGGGCACCCTTACGCCGATCTCGCCTACCAGTGCATGCAATGGCGGCTGCCGCACGCGTCCGGCTTCAGGGGGCTGGACGGGGTGGACCGTGCCGCGGCCGGCCTTCCCTCCGAGGATGCCTATGTCGCGCAATATTGTCGCCGGCGCGGGATCGGGCGCATCGACAACTGGACGTTCTATCTCGCCTTTTCCTTCTTCCGTCTCGCCGCCATCTGCCAGGGCGTCTACAAGCGCGCGCTCGACGGAAACGCCTCCAATCCCGAAAAGGCGCGCTCCTATGGCGACGCGGTGACGCTGCTGGCGAGGCTGGCAATGGAACGGATCGCGGAGGACGGCTGAGATGGCGCGGTTCGAAGGGCTGGCGGTGCTCGTGACCGGCGCGGCCGGCGGCTTCGGCGCAGCCTGCGCCCGGCGCCTGGCCGCCGAGGGCGCACGGCTGGTGCTCTCCGACATCGACGGGCGGGCGCTCGAGTCGCTGGCGGCGGGGCTTGAGGGCCAATCCGCCCTGCTGGCCGGCGACGTGGCGGACGAGGCGCTGTCGCGCGATCTCGTCGCGCTGGCGCTGGAGCGCTTCGGACGGCTCGACGTGGCGATCAACAATGCCGGCATCGTCCACGACATGGCGCGGCTGCCGCAGACGCCCTCGGACATCGCGCGCCGGGTCGTCGACATCGACCTGATGGGCGTGTTCTACGCGCTCAAGCACCAGTTGCCGGCGATGGAGCGGCAGTTCCGCGAAACCGGCCGCGGCGGCCGGATCGTCAACATCGCCTCCGTCGCCGGCATTGCCGGCGCGCCGAAGCTGGCGATCTACGCCGCGGCCAAGCACGGCGTCGTCGGGCTGACGCGCTCGGCAGCGGCCGAATACGCCACCAGGGGCGTCCGCGTGAACGCGGTGTGCCCCTCCTACGCCCGCACCCCGATGGTCACGGCCGTACTGAAGCAGGCGCCGCAGGAGCAGCATGCGCAGGTCCTGTCCGACCTGACGCGCGGAGTGCCGATGCGCCGGCTGGCGGAGGTCGAGGAGATCGTCGAGGTGATCCTGTTCGCCGCCGATCCCGCAAATTCCTTCATGACCGGCCAGGCGCTCGCCGCCGACGGGGGGATAACGGCGGTCTGAGGGTTTTCGTTCCCCGGGGGCGGCCCGTGCCTATGCCGCGACCATTCCCGCCTTCGGCCTGCCCGTCCGGAACAGCACGAACACCATCGTGATCACATTGAGCAGGTTCCAGGCGATGCCGTTGAGGAAGGCGGCGCGGTAGGAGCCCGTCACATCGTAGATCCAGCCCGACACCCAGCCTCCGAGCGCCATGCCGACGATGGTTGCCATGATGATGAGGCCCGTCCGCTGGCCCGCCTCCCGGGACGGGAAATATTCCCGCACGATGATGGCGTAGCACGGCACGATGCCGCCCTGGCTGAGCCCGAACAGCAGCGAGACGGCATATAGCGAGGCCAGGCCGTCGAAGGGAATGTAGAACAGCAGCGAGGCGGCCTGCGCGATCGACCCGATGAGCAGCGTCGGCACGCCGCCGATACGGTCTGCCACCACCCCCGACAGCAACCGGCTGGCGATGCCGCCCGCCAGCATCAGCGCCAGCATCTCGGCGCCGCGCGCCGCCCCGTAGCCGAGGTCGGCGCAATAGGCGACAATGTGGACCTGCGGCATCGACATCGCCACGCAACAGCCCAGGCCGGCGAGGATGAGCAGCGCCTGCAAGGTCCGCGGAGACAGGGACATCGGCTTGAGCAGGGCCGCCTCGCCGGCCGTCGTCGCCGCATCGGCGTGCGGCAGCCGCCGGCTCAGCGTCAACGCCAGCGGCACGACCGTGACGAGGATGAGGATGCCGATGCCGACATAGGTCGCCCGCCAGCCATAATCGTCGAGAAAGGGTTGCATCGCCGGCGGCCACACGGCGCCGGCAAGATAGTTCCCGCCGGCCGCTGCCGCGACGGCGAAGCCGCGCCGCCGCTTGAACCAGTGCGAGATGTCGGCGAGCAGCGGCCCGAAATTGGCCCCGGTGCCGATCCCGATCAGCACGCCCTGCGTCAGCGCGAAAAGCCAGAGGCTGCTCGAAACGCCCGCCAGCATGAAACCGACCCCGTTGGCCGCGCCCGCGATCGCCAGCGGCAGCGCCAGCCCGAAGCGATCGACATAACGGCCGATCACCACATTGCCGATCGCGAACCCCACCATCGTCGTCGTATAGGGCAGCGAGGCATCGCTCCGGTCGACGCCGAACTCAGCCTGCACGGCCGGCAGCACCACCACCACCGACCACATGCCGATATTGCCGATCGTCGCGACCAGCACGCAAACGGCGAGCCGGATCCACGAATAGGGGCTGTCGTAATGCGTCTGCGCCGGCGCTGCCGTACCCATGAAAACCCTCCGCGCCGCCCGGACGGAGGCGTCGGCGGCAAGACTTATCCGCTCGCAGGCGCCGCCGACAGGAACACGGCCCCGCGACGGGTGAGCCAGCGCGACCCGGGAGCAGAACGCGGGTATTATGGAAGCATCGGGGGGTCGGGACCGGCAACTGGCGAAAAGGCCCTAATCCGGCTTTTGGGGTGGCTTCTGGTTGGTCTTTCCCGGCGTGCGCCGCGGCGGCTTCTGGTTCGTCCTGCCTGCCGGCCGGCCGGATGTGGTGGTCTGCGACACGGCGACGGGATCGCTTGCCGGAAAGGTACTCTTGAGCCCTTCCTGCAGCTCCTTGTCGAGCTCTTCCTTCGAAGCAGCCTTGGGAGATTGGCCGGCCTTGGGATCGCGCCCGCGCCGACCGCCATCGTTGGCCGGTTGGAAACGTGTACGGTCGTCCTGCCCGCTCATGTGCGCGTCCTCGTCGCCGGATTGCTTCGAACCGAAAACGGGCACGGCACGGATTCGGTTCCCGCACCGCGTAGCGTTCAGCGGCGCGCCGGAGGCTTCTGGTTCGGTCCGCCTGCGGGGCGGCCCGGCGTCGTCGTGCCGGTCACGGATACGGGATCGCTGGCCGGGAACGTCGCCTCGAGGCCCTGATCGAGCTCGGCGTCCAGCTCCTCCGGCGTGGAGAACGCCGAGGGGTCGGCCGCCAGCGGATCTCCCTTCTGCCTGCGTTTCGACGGTGGACGCTTGCCTGTCTTCGCGGTCATCTCGCCATCTCCTTTCGCCCGAATATGGGGGCCGGCGCCCCGGCTTGGCAACGGGGTTCAACCGCGCAGGGCAGCCTCCATCAGGGTGAAGGCATAATCGGAGAAGGAGCGCCAGACCTCGACGCGGAACGCATCGTCTGCCGTGCGCAGCATCACGACCTCTATCTTACCGAACACCGTGCGCGAGCAGGCGCCGGCCGGAAAGGCGGCGAGCGACAGGTCCTGCGGGCAGCCGGCATTCAGCACATCCGCCGCGCCGGGCCCGGAAACGAGGATCGCCGTGTTGCGATGCGACACGTCGACGGCTGCATGCAACGCCTTCACCGGGCGGCAGAGCGCGGCGAGGTCCGCCAGCGCCTCGTCGACGATCAGCCATTCGTCCGGCCCGAGCCACAGCGCGTGGCGCCCCCCAAGGGTCGCGGAGGCTTTCGGACGGACGGGAAGCGCCACACCCAGCGCCTTCGACAGCGCGGCGACCGATGCCGCCGGCGCCCGCAGCGACAGGCGCGACGCCGGGGCGGCCGGCGCAATCGACACGCCGCCGCCGGCGGCAAGGCGGCCGGCGAGCGGCTGGCGACGAACGATCTGAAGAGTGTCTGCCATGGCGCCCACGAAGGAGCGCGGCATGTCCCGGCTGGTTGGGATCCTAGCCATGCAGCCGCTCCCCCTTCTCGTCGACGAACACGGTGCCGGTCACCTCGACCTCGATCGTGCGGCCCGGCATCGGCACGTAGAGCCTTTCGCCCATCCGCGCCCGACCGCCCGACACCATCGCCAGCGCGATGCCGCGGCCGCAATTCTCCGACCAGTAGGCCGAGGTGACGTGCCCGATCATCTTCATGGGGATCGGCTGGTCCGGCGTCGCCACGATCTGCGCGCCCTCCTCCAGCACCACCGCGGGGTCTTCCACCTTGAGGCCGACCAGTTGCTTGCGGTCGGACGACGCGAGATCGGGCCGCATCAGCCCGCGGATGCCGACGAAATCGGCCTTGGCCTTGCCGACCGCCCAGGACAGCCCGCAATCGTCGGGCGTCGCCGTGCCGTCCGTCTCCTGCCCGACGATGATATAGCCCTTCTCCGCGCGCAGCACGTGCATGGCCTCGGTGCCGTAGGCGCAAGCGCCATGCTTGCCGGCCTCCGCCCAGACCGCCTCCCACACCGCCTCGCCATAGTCGGCCGGCACGTTGATCTCGAAGCCGCGCTCGCCGGTAAACGACATGCGGAACAACCGCGTCGGCACGCCGCAGATCGTTCCTTCGCGCACCGACATGTGCGGCATGGCGGCATCCGAGATGTCAATGCCCTCGACCAGAGGCGCGATGATGTCGCGCGCCTTCGGTCCCTGCACGGCGATCACCGCCCATTGCTCGGAGACGGAGGTGAGCCAGACCTTGAGATGCGGGAACTCGGTCTGGAGATAATCCTCCATGTGGTTGAGCACGCGCGCGGCCCCGCCGGTGGTCGTGGTGACGTGGAAGCGATCCCCTGCGAGCCGCCCGACCACGCCGTCGTCATAGATGAAGCCGTCCTCGCGCAGCATCAGCCCGTAGCGGCAGCGGCCGGGCTCCAGCTTTTTCCAGGGATTGGTGTAGACAAGCTCCATGAACGCGGCGGCGTCCGGTCCGACCACCTCGATCTTCCCGAGCGTGGAGGCGTCGAAGAGCCCGGCTGTCTGCCGCACAGTGCGGCATTCGCGGGCAACCGCCGCGTGCATGTCCTCTCCCGCGCGCGGGAAATACCTGGCCCGCTTCCACTGGCCGACATCCTCGAACACCGCCCCGTTGCGTTCCGCCCAGTCGTGAAGGGGCGTCCGCCGCGTCGGATCGAACAGCGGGCCCTTGGCGTGGCCGACGATCGCGCCGAAGGTGACCGGCGTATAGGGCGGCCGGAAGGTCGTGAGGCCGACATCGGGGATCGGCTTGCCGAGCGTCTGTGCCGCGATCGCCAGCCCGTGCAGGTTGGACGTCTTGCCCTGGTCGGTCGCCATGCCGTTGGTGGTGAAGCGCTTGACATGCTCGATCGAGCGCATGCCCTCGCGCACCGCCTGGCGGATATCCTTGGAGGTGACGTCGTTCTGGAAGTCGACGAAGGCGCGCGCCCGTCCGCCCGCTCCCGCAGCCAGCGCCTCGCCGAGCATGCCGCCGCGCCAGGATTCGGAGGCATCGACGACAGGGGGCGTACCCCCGCCCTTCACCCCTTTCCGCAAACGGGAAAGGGGCGCCGACGCCGCAGAATCTCCCTCCCCCTTGCGGGAGGGAGCGGAGGCCGATAGCGACTTCGCGGGCCCCTTGCGAGCGTTCCGTGCCGCTTCCTCGCCTGCGGCGAACCCCTCTGCGACCGTCGCTTCGAGGCTTTCGGTGCCGTTGCAGGCGCCCGCGCAGGCGCAATCCTGCGCGGGCTGGCCGGGCAGGAAGCGTTGCGTCGCCTCGTCGAAGGCGACCTTGCCCCGCGACTGCGAGAACAGATGCAACGACGGCGTCCAGCCCGCCGACATGAGGAGCGCATCGACGGCGAGCCGGCGTTCCGCGCCGCCGCCGCCGACCGGCCGCACCGTGATCGAGGAGATGCGCCGGCGGCCGGCCGTTCCGGTCACCGCATGGTCGGTCAGCGTCTCGATGCCGGCCGCGCGCGCGGCGGCCATGACGGCCTCGCCGGCGGCGGGCCGCACGTCGACGATCGCCGCCACCCTGACGCCGGCCCTGGCGAGATCGAGCGCCGCCAGCCAGCCGCTGTCGCTCGCGGTGAACACGCCGACGGCGCGGCCGACCGCCACGCCGTAATGGTTGAGATAGGTGCGGGCAGCCGAAGCCAGCAGGACGCCCGGCCGGTCGTTGCCCGGAAACACCATATGCCGCTCGATCGCGCCGGCCGCGAGCACCACCCGCCCGGCGCGCACCTGCCACAGCCGCTCGCGCGGCAGCGCCGGGTCGGGCGCGGCCAGATGGTCGGACAGCCGTTCGGCGAGCGCCACCATGTTCTGCGTATAGTAGCCGAAGGCCGTCGTCCGGGGCAGCATGCGCACGTTCGGCATCGCGGCCAGCCGCGCCGCCGCCGCCTGCGCCCACTCCCAGCCCGGCTGGCCGCCGATCGCAGACCCGCTTTCGAAGCGAAGCGCCCCGCCGAATGCAGCCTGCTCGTCGGCGAGAATGACCGAAGCGCCGCGGTCGGCCGCGGCGAGCGCAGCCGACAGGCCGGCGGCACCGCCGCCGACGACCAGCACGTCGCAATGGGCGTAGCGCGAGGCGTAGCGGTCGGGGTCGGACTCCGTCGGCGCCACGCCGAGGCCCGCCGAGGCGCGGATCGCCGGCTCGTAGAGATATTTCCACGCCGCCCTCGGCCACATGAAGGTCTTGTAGTAGAAGCCGGCCGAAAGCAGCGGCGCGGCGAGGTCGTTGACAGCGCCGATGTCGAAGGAAAGCGACGGCCAGCGGTTCTGCGAGACCGCCGCCAGCCCGTCATAGAGCTCCTGCACGGTCGCCCGCACATTCGGCGTCGTGCGGGTGGCGTCGCGGCGGATGCCGACCAGCGCATTCGGTTCCTCCGCACCGGCCGAAAGGATGCCGCGCGGCCGGTGATACTTGAAGGAGCGGCCGGCAAGATGGATGCCGTTGGCCAAAAGCGCCGAGGCGAGCGTGTCGCCCTCCAGCCCCGCATAAATGCGGCTGTCGAAGCTGAAGCGAAGGCTGCGCGCGGGCGTCAGCCGGCCGGCCCCGGAAATGCGGAAGCTGCTCATGCGATACCTCCGGCGGATGGAAGGTCTCGCGCTCCTTCATGGCAGGGAACATGTCGCGTCATGGCGTCCCGGTCCCCTTCGGCCCAGCCCGCTTCACGGTTCGCGATTTCGCGGCGGCCCCGGCTGGCTTGACCTTGGCTGGCTTGATATTGGCCGGCTTGACATCGGCCGGCGCGGCAGGTCCGCGCCCCGGCGCGGTCGGCACGACGTATTTCGGCTCGCCGGCCTTGTAGGTGGTGACGAACCTGTCGGTCACCGTGTCCCGCACCGCGTTGAAGAAGCGCCCGCAGCCATGCACGTGCCGCCAGCGTTCCCACGCCGGGCCCTTCGGATTGTCGCGGATGAAGAACAACGCCTCGAATGCGTCGTCCGCTATGTCCGCGATGCGCGCCGGCCGCGCGATGTGCGCCTCGCCGGCGTGGCGGAACTCCAGTTCCGGCCGCTCCTCCTCGCAATAGGGGCAATGGATCAGCAGCATCTCGGCGGCTCTCTCCTCAATGCGCCACGGCCGCCGCCGCCGCCTCGTCGATGAGGCGGCCGGTGCGGAAGCGCTCCAGCGTGAACGGGGCGTTGATCCTGTGCGGCTCGTCGCGCGCGATGGTGTGGGCAAAGACGTGGCCGGAGCCCGGCGTCGCCTTGAAGCCGCCGGTGCCCCAGCCGCAATTGACGTAAAGGCCCTTGACCGGCGTCTTTGCCAGGATCGGGGAACGGTCGGGCGTCACGTCGACGATGCCGCCCCAGGAGCGCAGCATCTTCATGCGCGCGAACATCGGAAACATCTCGCAGATCGCGTCCAGCGTGTGGCTGATGACGTGCAGCCCGCCGGCCTGCGAGTAGGACGTGTACTGGTCGGTGCCGGCGCCGATCACCAGCTCGCCCTTGTCGGACTGCGAGATATAGGCATGCACCGTGTTCGACATCACGACGCACGGAAAGCACGGCTTCACCGGTTCCGACACCAGCGCCTGCAGGGGATAGCTTTCGAGCGGCATGCGCACGCCCGCCATCTCCATCAGCACCGAGGTGTGGCCGGCCGCCACAACGCCGACCTTCTCGGCGGCGATGAAGCCCTTTTCCGTTTCGACGCCGGTGACCTCGCCGGACGGCGCGCGCCGGATGCCGGTGACGGCGCAGTTCTGGATGATGTCGACGCCGCGCGCGGCGGCCCCGCGCGCATAGCCCCAGGCCACCGCGTCGTGCCGCGCCGTGCCCCCGCGCCGCTGCAGCGCCGCCCCCACAACCGGATAGCGCGCCGTACGCGAGATGTTGAGCGGCGGGCAGAACTCCTTGGCCTCCTCAGGCGTCAGCCATTCATTGTCGACGCCGTTCAGCCGGTTGGCGTGGATGTGCCGCTTGAACACCTGCACGTCGTGCACGTTGTGGGCGAGCATCATCACGCCGCGCGGCGAATACATGACGTTGTAGTTGAGCTCGGCGGAAAGGCCTTCCCACAGCTTCACCGCATGATCGTAGATCGCCGCCGATTCGTCGTAGAGATAGTTGGAGCGGATGATCGTGGTGTTGCGGCCGGTATTGCCGCCCCCGAGCCAGCCCTTCTCCACCACGGCGACATTGGTGACGCCGTGCTCGGCAGCAAGATAGTAGGCCGTTGCCAGGCCATGCCCACCGGCGCCGACGATGACGACGTCATACGCCCTCTTGGGCGTGGGCGACGGCCATTGCGGCTCCCAGCCCTTGTGGCCGCGCAGCGCCTCGCGGACAATGGCGAAGGCGGAATATTTTCGCATGGGCAGCTCTCGATCTCGCGGATGCCGGTTCCCGGCCCGAGCAGTAGCACTAGCCAAAAGCGTCCGCCACTCCTGCGCTGAATGCGACCGCATATGCGCTATTGCGTCATCTGCGGTTCCATACCGGCGGCGTGCATCCGGGCGGGGCAGCCGCGGGATCGATAAAACGGGCTGGCGCCGCCCCAACGGGCCGGCGAAATGGGGTTTCGATGATGCGACATCTGCTGGTGGGCGTACCGCTCGCATTCCCGATCGCGCTGGCCGGCTTGCAGGCCGCCGGCGCGAAAGCCATCGCGATCGGCAACGTCTACGAGGAGCGTGCGCGCCACGTCATCGCCGACCTCGACTACTTCCTCGGCAGGTTCGCGGACTTCGCCGAAGGCACCACCGATCCGGCGGGGCAGCGGCGCCCGCCGTCACCGACCAGGACCGCGAGCGGTCGCTGCTGCGCATGGCCGAGCTGCGCTCGCGCGTGCTGATCACCTCGGGCGGGACCGAGCCTGTCATGGACACCGGCAGCGGCCACTCGATCTTCGCCCGCGCCCTGTTGACCGGCCTGTCCGAAACGGCCGAGCATGCGTTTTCCGCCAAGGAGCTGTTCAGCCGCTATATCCGCCCGATGGTCGCCGTCCGCGCCGAGCAGATGCCCGAGATCCGGGCCATCGAGCGCACCGGCCACGATCCGGCGGCCGGCATGGTGTTCGTCAGGCTGGAAGACGCTCCGGGCAGTGCGGGGACGCGCTGAAAACCAGTGGACAATCCACCCCGCTTCTGTTATCAGCCCGCCCAATTCGCGGCGTCCTCGTCGCGGGGGCGGTGCCGTGTGGCCATGCCCGATCGTATATCGAACAACGCAACAGGAACGCCACGTGCAGGTACTCGTCCGCGACAACAATGTTGACCAGGCGCTTCGGGCGCTCAAGAAGAAGATGCAGCGGGAAGGCATTTTCCGCGAGATGAAGATGCGCGGACATTACGAGAAGCCTTCGGAGAAGCGCGCGCGGGAAAAGGCGGAGGCGGTCCGCCGTGCCCGCAAGCTTGCCCGCAAGCGGGCGCAGCGCGAGGGTCTGGTCGGCAACGGACGGGCGGCAGCGGCGGCTCGCTGAGCCCGCCCAGTTTTCGTCCTTTTCCGGCAATAGGGAAGAAGGCGGGGCGAGAGGGTCGCCACCGCCTTTTTTCGTTGACCGGGGCGGCGGTCATGGGCGGAAATGGCCTTGAGCCAGCGGATGAGGGAATCGGCCAGGATGGATAGCAGTCTCCACGCTCCGGCAAGGGCCGGTCGCCGTGCGCAGCCGCGTTGCGCGGCACTTGTCCTCGCCTCGCTGGCCGCCCTGGCGCTCGCCGGCTGCCAGACCGGCCCGGTCCTGGACATGAGCCACGTCGAGGCCGCCCAGGGCTCGCAGGAGAACATCGCCTCGCTGTCGGCCGTCATCGCGCGCAGCCCCAACGAGCCCGAGGGCTACAACATGCGCGGCTCGGCCTATGGCCGCGCCGGCCGCTACCAGGAGGCGCTGACCGATTTCAACCGGGTGATCCAGCTCAACCCCGGCTCCTACCAGGCCTATGCCAACCGGGCGCTGATCTACCGCTACATGAACGACAATGCGCGCTCGCTGGCCGATTATTCGCGCGCGCTCCAGATCAACCCCAATTACGACGTGGCGTTGATCGGGCGCGGCGAGCTCTACCGGCTCGCCGGGCGGACCACCGAAGCCTTCAACGACTTCCAGGCGGCGATCCAGCTCGATACGACCGATCCGCGCGCCTATTATCGGCGCGGCCTGCTCTATCAGCAGCGCAGCCAGCACGCCTATGCCATCGAGGATTTCGCCAAGGCGATCTCGCTGGCCCCGCGCGAGCCGTTCGCCTACAACGCCCGCGGCATCTCCTATCTCGCGCTCGGCGACGACGAGAACGCGGGCGCGGATTTCAATACCGCCATCAAGCTCGACAAGTCCAACGCCGAAGGCTGGGCCAACCAGGCCCTGCTTCTCGAGAAGCAGGGCGACATGAAGCGCGCCTACCGGTCCTACGCCGAAGCGGTTCGGCTCGATCCCAATCACCGGATCGCCAAGGACGGCATGGACCGGACCCGCAGCAGCGCCGTCAGAAGCTAGAGCCCGGCATTCATGGACGGGTCGCGCACGGACTGGCGTGCCTTGTGGGCAGGCGGCGACCTGGGCCGCTTCTGCTTCGTCTCGCTGGGCATTCTGCTGCATGCGACCAACGAGACGATGATCGCCACGATCATGCCCGGCATGGTGGCCGACATAAACGGCGTCGAGCTGATCGGCTGGTCTCTCGCGGGCTACGAGATCGGCTCGATCGTCGCCGGAGCCGCCTCCGGCCGGCTCGTCTCCTACCTGCCGCTGCGCACCAACATGGCGGCCGCCGCGCTGATCTATGCGCTCGGGGCCGCGATGTGCGCGCTTGCGCCCGACATGCGCTGGTTCGTCGTCGGCCGCCTTGTCGAAGGCTTCGGCGGCGGCGGGCTGACGGCGCTCGCCTTCGTCTCGGTCGAGCGCCTGTTCGAAAGGCGCTTCTGGCCCAAGCTTTTCGCGATCATGTCGGTGGTGTGGGGCGTGGCAGCCTTCGGCGGGCCGCTGATCGGCGCCTGGATCACCACCGCGGCCTCGTGGCGCTGGGCCTTCGGCCTGTTCTGCGTGGCCGGCCTCGTCATGGCCGCCGCCACGCTGCTCGTGCTGCGCGGGGCCGGCGCCCGCATGCCGGCGGGCAAGGCCGCAGCGCCGGCCTTCCCGTTCTTCCCGCTCGCCGTGCTGGCGCTGGCGATCACGCTCGTGGCAAGCGCCGGCGTCGCCGGAACGGCGGCGCTGGGCGTGCCGATGCTGCTCGTGGGCCTGGGCGGCATCGTGGCGTTCTTCGCGCTGGATGCGCGCCGCCCCGCCGCCCGGCTCTTTCCGCAACGGCCGCTCGATCCGCGGACCCTGCTCGGCACCGGCCTTCTGATGCTCGGAACGTTCGCGGTCGGCGTCACCCCCTTCGGCATCTACGGGCCGCTGCTGCTGACGACGCTGCACGACGTCCCGCTGATCACCGCGGGCTATCTGGTCGCCGCCGAAGCCGTGTCATGGTCGCTGATGTCGATCCTCGTCGCCGGCGCCAAGCCGCATCAGGAGCGCGCGATCATCGCCGCGGGCGCCGTGATGGTCGCGGCCGCGATGGCGGGGCTGGCATGGGCCATTCCGGCCGGATCCGTGCCGGCCGTGCTGGCCTGCGCGCTGGTTCAGGGCGGCGGCTTCGGCCTCTGCTGGCCCTTCGTGACCAAGCTGATCGTCGCCGCGGCACACCCGGAGGAAAGCGCCGTCGCCTCGGCGGCGGTGCCGACCATCCAGCGCCTCGGCTATGCCGTGGGGGCCGCGATCGCCGGGCTGGCGGCGAACTATGCCGGCTTCTCGCACGGCCTGTCGGTGGAGACTGCGGCCGGTGTCGCCCACTGGCTCTTCGCCGCCTTCCTGCCCTTCGGCCTTGTCGGCCTGTGGGCGGCGGCCCGCATGCTGAGGCAGAACAGAGCGGTTTCCGCTCCGGCGGCCTGAGCGGACCCACCCCGCTCCGTCCCGCCCGAACCGGGATGCACCGGACGGGACGAGGAAAGCCGCGCATGCCGGGACAGCGGGAAGCGGCGCCAGACGATCGACCGGGCTCCCCCGGTCCTCCCCCTATTTCTTCATCATCGTCGCGCCGCCGCTCAGCCCACCGCTCGTCGTGAACAGCTTGCACGAGGCCGTGCAGGTCGATCCGCCGGCGCCGCAGATGATGGTGGTCGGCCCGCGCCCGAGGACGCAGGTGCCGCTGGCGTTCGCGCCCGAGCAGCGGCAGTCGAACGTGCCGGTCTCGCCATTGCTGTTGTTGAGTCGCGCCACGCCCTGCTTGTCGAGCTGGACGGTGGCGCCCTTGGGAATCGGCATCGAGGTCACGGTCTTCGGCTTGGCCGAGACGTCGAGGCCAGCGAGGAACAGCGCCGCCGTGGCGACCGCGACGGCCAGCGCAACGAGGAACGGATGGATGCGTGATGTTCCGGGCATGGTCCTGCTGCCTCCACTCATGCTGTCGATGGTTGTCGTCCGGCCGGCACGGCGTGCTATTGCCGCATCATGACCTTGCCGCCGCCGGTCGTTGTCGTCATGTTGCAGGTGCCTGTGCAACTGTCGCCGGCCTTGCCGCATTGCAGCACGCCTTCCGTCTGCACGGTGGAGCAACTGCCCTTGTCGGAGCACTGGCACGAATAGGTGCCGCTGATGCCGAGGCCGTTGCGGATGGTGAAGCGGCCGTCGTTCCTCTTCTGGACGGTGCTGCCGGCCGGGATCTGAACGGCGGTCGTCTGCTTCGGCTTGGCAGACAGCGCGGAAGGGACTGCGGTCGTGGCGAGCGCCAGCCCGACGCCCGCGCCGATCGACAGCACAAGCTTGCGGATCTTCGCCATCAGAGCATCCTCCCTGTCGAAGGCGTTCCGTCCCCGATACGGAAGATACATCCTTCCGCAGGGGAAGCAACGGGGTGCGAGCAGGCCGAAAATGGGAAAGCCCGGCACGCAGCCGGGCTTTCCGCAAGCTTCACCGGGCTGGAGCCCTCAGTGCTCCATCGCCTTGACGATCTCTTCCGTCATCTTCTTGGCGTCGCCGAGCAGCATCATGGTGCCGTCCTTGTAGAACAGCGTATTGTCGATGCCGGCATAGCCGGAGCCGAGCGAACGCTTGACGAACAGGCACGTGCGCGCCTTGTCGACGTCGAGGATCGGCATGCCGTAGATCGGCGAGCTCTTGTCGTCGCGCGCCGACGGGTTGGTCACGTCGTTGGCGCCGATGACATAGGCGACGTCGGCCTGCGCGAACTCGGAATTGATGTCTTCCAGCTCGAACACCTCGTCATAGGGCACGTTGGCCTCGGCCAGCAGCACGTTCATATGGCCCGGCATGCGGCCGGCGACCGGGTGGATGGCATATTTCACCTCCACTCCGTTGGCCTTGAGCTTGTCGGCCATCTCGCGCAGCGCGTGCTGCGCCTGGGCCACCGCCATGCCGTAGCCGGGCACGATGATGACCTTCTGCGCGTTCATCATCAGATAGGCCGCATCGTCGGCCGAGCCCTGCTTGACCGTGCGTTGCACACCGTCGTCACCCGCAGCCGCGGCGGTCTCGCCGCCGAAGCCGCCAAGGATGACGGAGATGAAGGAGCGGTTCATGCCCTTGCACATGATGTAGGACAGGATCGCGCCGGAGGAGCCGACGAGCGCGCCGGTGATGATCAGCGCGAGGTTTCCGAGCGTGAAGCCGAGCGCGGCCGCCGCCCACCCCGAATAGGAGTTGAGCATGGAGATGACGACCGGCATGTCGGCGCCGCCGATCGGGATGATGAGCAGCACGCCCAGCGCCAGCGACAGCGCCACGATCAGCCAGAACACCGCCGGGCTCTGCGTGGTGACCAGAAGCACGATCAGCACCGCCAGAGCGAGCCCCAGCGCGATGTTGATGAGGTGCCGCGCCGGCAGCATGATCGGCTTGCCCGACATGCGCCCGTCGAGCTTGAGGAAGGCGATGATCGACCCCGTGAAGGTGATCGCGCCGATGGCGACGCCGAGGCTCATCTCGACCAGCGCCTGGCCGTGCAGGTGGCCGGGCGTGCCGATGCCGAAGCTCTCCGGCGCATAGAACGCGCCGGCCGCGACCATGACGGCCGCGAGGCCGACAAGGCTGTGGAAGGCGGCGACGAGCTGCGGCATCGCGGTCATGGCGATGCGGCGGGCAACGACCGCGCCGGCGCCGCCGCCGATGACGAGCCCCAGCACGATCAGCGCCAGCCCGCCGGCGCTCGGCCGCGCCAGCGCCAGCGTGGTGGCGATGGCGATCGCCATGCCGACCATGCCGTAGATGTTGCCCTGCCGGCTGGTCGTCGGGTGCGACAGGCCCCTGAGCGCCAGGATGAACAGGATGCCCGAGACGAGATAAAGGAAGGAGGCGACGTTCGCGCTCATCGGCCGGGCCTCACTTCTCTTTCTTCTTGTACATGGCGAGCATCCTCTGGGTGACGAGGAAGCCGCCGAAGATGTTGACGGAGGCCAGCACCAGCCCGACGAAGCCGAAGCCGGTGGCCAGCCCCGAGGCCGAGACGCCCACCGCCAGCAGCGCGCCGACCACGATCACCGAGGAGATCGCGTTGGTCACCGACATCAGCGGCGTGTGCAGCGCCGGCGTCACCGACCACACGACGTAATAGCCGACGAAGATCGCCAGCACGAAGATCGCGAGCCGGAACACGAAGGGGTCGACCGCCCCGCCGGTTGCCGCATGCGCGGCGGCGGCGAGCGCGTCTCCCGCCGAATCGAGAGCCCCGGGGCTCCCAGCCACGACGGATGATTCCATCACGCCCCTCCCTTCGGCTTGCGCGCCGATTTCGCGGCCGGTTTCGCAGCGGCCGCCTTCGCCGTTTTCGCAGCGGTCCCGGCTGACCGGGCCGCCGTCTGCCCCTTCGCCTTCGCCCGCGGCTTCGGCGCTTCGGCCGCCGCGCCCGTCTTCGCCGCGAAGGCGGGATGGACGACCTTGCCGCCCTGCGTCAGCATCGTGGCCTTGACGAGCTCGTCCTCGCCGTTCACCGCGAGCCGCTTCTCCTGCTTGTCGACCAGCGTCTCCAGGAAGGCGAACAGGTTGCGCGCATAAAGCAGCGAGGCGGAGGCCGCGATGCGGCCCGGCATGTTGAGATGGCCGACGATCTTGACGTCGTTTGCCGTGGTCACGACCTTACCGGCCTGCACGCCCTCGACATTGCCGCCCCGCTCCACCGCGAGGTCGACGATGACCGAGCCGGGCTTCATCGCGGCGACCATCGCGGCCGAGATCAGCTTCGGCGCCGGGCGGCCCGGGATCAGCGCGGTGGTGATGACGATGTCCTGCTTGGCGACGTGCTCGGCCGTCAGCGCGGCCTGCTTGGCCTGATACGCCTTCGACATCTCCTTGGCATAGCCGCCGGCCGTCTCGGCCGCCTTGAACTCCTCGTCCTCGACGGCGATGAATTTCGCGCCCAGAGAGGCGACCTGCTCCTTGGCGGCGGGGCGCACGTCGGTCGCCGTCACCAGGGCGCCGAGGCGGCGCGCCGTGGCGATGGCCTGCAGGCCGGCGACGCCGGCGCCCATGACGAACACCTTGGCGGCCGGCACCGTGCCCGCCGCCGTCATCATCATCGGCAGCGCGCGGTCGTATTCGGCGGCAGCGTCGATCACCGCCTGGTAGCCGGCGAGATTGGCCTGGCTGGACAGCACGTCCATCGCCTGCGCACGCGTGATGCGCGGCATGAACTCCATCGCGAAGGCGGTGACGCCCGCTCCGGCCATCGCCGCCACGGCGTCGTCATTGCCATAGGGGTCCATGGTGGCCAGCACCACCGCGCCCTTCTTGTAGGATTTCAGCTCGGCAGCCGAAGGGCGGCGGACCTTGAGCACGACGTCGGCCTTGCCCGCGTCGGCCGCCTTGCCGATCTTCGCCCCGGCCCTGGCAAAATCCTCGTCGGCGATGCGGGAAGCGCGCCCGGCGCCTGCCTCGACGATCACGTCGAAACCGAGCGCGGCGATGCGCTTGACGGTGTCCGGCGAGCCGGCAACGCGCGTTTCGCCGCCTTCCGTCTCGCGCGGAACAAAGACGATCTCAGCCACCCACTATCCCCCTTGGTCGGGCGTTCGCATCCGTGCCCGCGCAGGCGCGCGGGCCGCGGCCGGCATCAGCGCAGCAGGAAGCCGGCAACCACCATGATGAGGACGAACAACACCGTCGCCGAGATGAAGCCGGCCGACGTGAAGAAGCCGAAGGCCATCGCGGCGAGAAGCGCGACGGTGGCGAGCGTGCCCCACTTCACCACGCCCAGAAACAGCGCGTAGGTCTTCTCGTGCTCCGGATAGTCCATTTCGGCGCCCATCTCGACCGGGCCCGCCGGCATGTGTTCGGCCATCGTGATCACCCCTTGGAAAGCTCTTGCGCGCTGATAGCGAAAACGGCCCGCAAGGGCAATGGCGGGTTTTGTCGCGCCGGCCCGCGGGGCGCACGAAATCCTCGCCGCGGGGCCGCGCCGTCAGCTCAGCCAGCGCTTGCGCCGCTTGTAGTGCTTGACGTCGCGGAACGACTTGCGCCCCTCGCCGCCGACGCCGAGATAGAATTCCTTGACGTCCTCGTTTTCGCGCAGCGCGGTGGCCTCGCCGTCGAGGACGACCCGCCCCGATTCCAGGATATAGCCGTATTTGGCATAGCGCAGCGCCACATTGGTGTTCTGCTCGGCCAGCAGGAAGGAGACGCCCTGCTCCTCGTTGAGCTTCTTGACGATCTCGAAGATCTCCTCGACCAGTTGCGGCGCCAGCCCCATCGACGGCTCGTCGAGAAGGATCATCTTCGGCCGGCTCATCAGCGCGCGGCCGATCGCCGTCATCTGCTGCTCGCCGCCCGACGTGTAGCCGGCCTGGCTCGTGCGCCGCTCGCGCAGGCGCGGGAAATAGCCGTAGACCATTTCGAGATCGGCACGGATCGCGCTGTTGCCGTCGCGGCGGGTGAAGGCGCCCGACAACAGGTTGTCCTCGACCGTCAGGTGGCCGAAGCAGTGGCGTCCCTCCATCACCTGGATGCAGCCGCGCCGCACCAGCACGTTGGGCGACAACGCCTCGACCCGGTCCCCCTCGAAGGTGATGGTGCCCTTCGTCACCTCCCCCCGCTCGGCGCGCAGAAGGTTGGAGATGGCCTTCAGCGTCGTCGTCTTGCCGGCGCCGTTGGCGCCCAGCAACGCCACGATGCCGCCACGCGGCACGGACAGCGACACGCCCTTCAGCACGAGGATCACGTGATCGTAGATCACCTCGATATTGTTGACCGAAAGAATGGTTTCCAAGGGCGAAGGGGCTGGGGCGGCGTTGGACATGATGGCTCCGGCGATGGCTGTTGCCCTCTCCGCGCAAGCGGGGAGAAGGTGGCCGGAGGGCCGGACGAGGGGCGGCGCCTCCGTTGCAGCGAAAGGCGTGAACGCCGGCGCGGCTCTCGTCCGCTTCCGGGTCCACCGAAGGGCGGCATCCTCTCCCCGCGAGCGGGGAGAGGAACGCGTTCCTTACATCTGGCACTCGCTATTGGTCGGCCAGGGCGCGTTCGAGGCCGCGTACTTCGCCGCCTCCTCCGCTTCCAGCGGCGCGATCGCGTCGCGATCCGGGTGCAGCAGGTCGGACACCTTGTTGAACTTCGCGCCGTCCCACTCGAAGATCCATGCCCCGCCATGACCGGTATGGTCGGCGCAGGTCGTCTTGAACGGAACGATCATGCCCGTCGCGCCCAGCTCGGCCAGGCGGGCCTCCGAAAAGTCGAGATTCTCGAGGCCCCAGCGCATCTGGTCGGGCGTGACGACCTTGGTGTCGAAATGCGCCTGCGCCGCCCGGATCGCCTCGACCGCGATCATCGAGATCATCAGCCCGCGCTGGTAGAACACCCATTCGGCCTCGGCCGGGCTGCCGATCTGCGACTTGCCGGCATCGATGACGTATTTCCTGACGTCGTTCATCAGCGGCGAATCGGAAACCGGGCTGTTCCAGGAAATGGTCCGGTAGCCCTTGCCGGCCTCGCCGACGCTGGCCATGTCGCCGTCATGGCCCGACCACCAGATGCCGATAAACTTCTCCATCGGGAACCGGGTCTTGACCGCCTCGGTGAGCGCGCCGGTGTTCATCGCGCCCCAGCCCCACATCAGCACGAAATCGGGGTTCTCGCGGCGGATCTGCAGCCACTGTGCCGACTGGTTCTGCATGTCGGCCCCGGCAACCGGGATCGGCAGGAACGTGAAGCCGTGCTTTTCGGCATAGGACTGGAACAGCGGGATCGGCTCCTTGCCATAGGGCGCGTCGAAATGAAGGAGCACGATCTTCTTGCCCTTCAGATTGTCGAGATTCCCCTCGGCGACGTAGTTGAGCAGCATGCTCGCGCCGTCCCAATAGGAGGACGGCGGGTTGTAGGCCCACTGGAAGGTCTTGCCGTCCGACATCGGCGAGAAGCCGTAGCCCGGCGCGAGGATCGGGATCTTGTCGACATTGGAGCGCGGCAGCACCTGCAAGGTGATGCCGGTCGACCAGGGCTGCGTGACGATGGCGTTGGCCTTCGTCTTCTCGTAGCACTCGACGCCCTTCTCGGTGTTGTAGCCGGTCTCGCACTCGTCGTAGTCGAGCTTGACGCCGTTCACGCCGCCGTCGCGCTCGTTGATCATCATCATGTAGTCGCGCTGGCCGTTCATGATCGGCGTGCCGGTCGCGGCGAACGGCCCGGTCCGGTAGGACATGTTCGGTATGTAGACCGAATCCTGGGCCATGACGGGTGCCGCCAGCATCGCGCCGGCCGCGACCGCCGAAGCCAGGATGGCGGATTTCAGGATCATCTTCATTTCGCTTCCTCCACTTGTTCCTTCCTCCTGCTGGAGCGGGCGAACCAGCCCGTTTGACGTCTCTCCCGACCCCGGGAGAGGCAAGCCTGCGCCCTTCAATGCGGGAAGGGCCAGAGAATGAGCTTCTCGCGGATGGTCGCCCAGAACGCCGAAAGTCCGTGCGGCTCCACGATCAGGAACATGATGATGAGCGCCCCCACCATCATGATGTTGAGGTGCTCCACCGTCGCCGACGAGATCGGCAGGCCGAGCGCGGCCGGCACGGTATTGAGCAGGACCGGCAGCGCCACGATCAGGATCGCGCCGAGATAGTTGCCGAGGATCGAGCCGAGCCCGCCGATGATGGCGATGAACAGCACCCTGAACGACAGCGGGATGTCGAACAGCGCGGCTTCGGCGGCACCCCGCCACAGGAACACGAACAGGGCGCCCGCCACCCCGACGATGTAGGACGAGACGAAGAACGCGGAGAGCTTGGCGCGCATCAGGTTGATGCCGACCAGCTCGGCTGCGATGTCCATGTCGCGCACCGATTTCCAGATGCGGCCGATGCGCCCGCGCGTGATGTTGATCGCCAGCAGCGTCATCACGCTGACCATGCCGAGCACGAAATAATACTGGGTGACGGCACGCGCGTTGGGGCCGGCGACGGTGATGCCGAACATGTCGATATTGGGGACCTGGATCGCGCCCGACGAATTGTAGTTGTACAGCCACGCCCATTTCTGGAACAGCCAGACGAGGAAGAACTGCGCGGCCAGCGTCGCGATCGCCAGATAGAACCCCTTGATGCGCAGCGACGGCAGGCCGAACACCACACCGACGGATGCGGAAAAAAGGCCGGAGATGGCAAGCACCACAACGAGGTTCAGCTCCGGGAAGATCGTCACCAGCTTGTAGCAGGCATAGGCTCCGACCCCCATGAAGGCGCCGGTGCCGAGCGAGAGCTGGCCCGCATAGCCGGTCAGGATGTTCAGCCCGAGCGCCGCCAGCGAGTAGATGAGGACCGGGATGAGAAGCGCCCGGAAGGCGAATTCCGACGCCGTCAGCGGGAACACCACGAAGGCGAGCAGCAGGATGAAGCCGAGCAGCCACGCATCCTGCCGCACCGGAAACAGCGCGTGGTCGGCCTGATAGGAAGTCTTGTACTGTCCCGCGACGCGATAGAGCATTGCCTTACACCCGCTCGATGATCTTTTCGCCGAACAGGCCCTGCGGCCGGAACAGGAGCACGACCAGGGCCACCATATAGGCGAACCACGCCTCGGTGTTGCCGCCGAGCAGCGGCTGGCCCCAATAGATTTCGAACAGCTTCTCGGCGACGCCGATCATCAGCCCGCCGACGATCGCCCCGGTGACCGAGTCCAGCCCGCCAAGCATCAGCACCGGCAGCGCCTTGAAGGCGATCACCTCGAGCGCGAACGACACGCCGGCCCGAGCGCCCCAGACGATGCCGGTGGCCAGCGCGATCATGCCGGCGATGAACCACACCAGCACCCAGATCGCGGAAAGCGATATCCCCACCGACAGCGCCGCCTGATGGTCGTCGCCGAGCGCGCGGATCGCGCGGCCCATCTTCGAACGGTTGAGGAACACGAGCAGCGCCACGACGAGCACGACCGCGCCGACGACGGCGGTGATGTCGCGCTGCTCGATCGACACGAAGCCGCCGAAGGGCTCGAAGATGAAGCTGCCGGTGGGAATGCCCAGCTCGGACGTGATCATCCGCTTGTTCTCGCCGCCGAAGATCAACTCGCCGAAGCCGACCAGAAACAGCGTGATGCCGATCGTGGCCATGAACAGGATGATGTCGGGCTGGTTGACCAGCGGCCGCAGCACCACCCGCTCGATCGCGATCGCCAGCACCAGCATGACGACCAGCGTCAGCGGCAGCGCAAGCAGAGCCGGCACCCCCATCTCGTGCAGCCCCACCAGGGTCAGCGCGGCGAACACCACCATGATGCCCTGCGCGAAATTGAAGATGCGCGACGATTTGTAGATAAGCACGAATCCGAGCGCGATCAGCGCGTAGAGGACGCCCGACACAAGCCCTTCCCACACGACCTGGATCAGGAAGTCCGGCGCCCCGAACATGTCGGCGAACGGCTTCACCAGGATCGACCGAACGATATCCATCTGTCCCCTCCCCCGGGCCCGCCGTCAGCCGGCCAGGCCGGGAAACAGTCCGATCAGCCCGATGATGATCAGATAGATCGCCACGATGTAGTTGAGCAGCCGCGGCACGATGAGGATGAGCACGCCGGCAATCAGCGCGATCAGCGGCGAAACGGGGATCGAACCGAAATCCATGACCTTCTTCCTTCCTGGCTCAGTGCGCGACGCCGAGATAGGCGTCGATCACAGCCTGATCGTTCTTGACCTCGCCGGGCGTACCGTCGGCGATCTTCCTGCCGTAGTCGAGCACGACGATGCGGTCCGACAGGTCCATCACCACCCCGATGTCGTGCTCGATCAGCGCGACCGTCGTGCCGCGCTGGCGGTTCACGTCGAGGATGAAGCGGCTCATGTCCTCCTTCTCCTCGAGATTCATGCCCGCCATCGGCTCGTCGAGCAGGAGCAGGGAGGGCTCCATCGCCAGCGCGCGGCCGAGCTCGACGCGCTTCTGCAGCCCGTAGGGCAGCCGGCCGACCGGCGTGCGGCGGATATGCTGGATCTCGAGGAAGTCGATGATCTCCTCGACCGCCTTGCGGTGCTCGATCTCCTCGGCGAGCGCCGGCCCGTGCCACAGCATCTGCCAGCCTATGTTGCGCTTCATCAGCGTCGAGCGGCCGGTCATGATGTTGTCCAGCGTCGACATGCCCTTGAACAGGGCGACGTTCTGGAAGGTGCGGGCGATCCCCTGCCGCACCGCATGGTGCGGTTTCATCGCCCGCCTTTCCACGCCGCGGAAGGTGATCGAGCCCTGCTGCGGCGTGTAGAAGCCGTTGATGACGTTGAGCATCGAGGTCTTGCCGGCGCCGTTGGGGCCGATGATGGCGCGGATCTCGCCCTTGCGGATGTCGAACGAGATGTCGGTGATCGCCTTGACGCCGCCGAAGGCGAGCGAGACGTTGCGCACCGAAAGCAGCACATCGCCGCGGGCGATGCCGTCGTCACGGACCGCCGCCAGCCCGTGCCGGTCGACATGGGCATTCACTCTGCGGCCTCCTTGTGCGCGGTCTCGACCGCCGCATCGTAGACCCTGGCGTCGGCGATGCGTACATTGGCGCGGATGCGGCCCTTGCGGCCGTCCTCGTAGGTCACCTCCGTCTCGACGCGCTTCTCGCGCGAGCCGTCGTAGAGCGCCTCGATCAGCGGCGCATAGCGCTCGGCGATGAAGCCGCGGCGCACTTTCTGCGTCCGCGTCAGCTCGCCGTCGTCGGCATCCAGCTCCTTGTGCAGGATCAGGAAGCGGTGGATCTGCGCCCCCGCCATCATCGGCTCGCGCGACAGCTTCTGATTGGCCTCGTCGACATGGCGGGCGATCATCTCGTAGACTTCCGGGTGGCCGGCCAGCTCCTGGTAGGAGGCATACGAGATGTTGTTGCGCTCGGCCCAATTGCCCACCGCCGTCAGGTCGATGTTGATGAAGGCGCCGCAGAACGCGCGGCCGTCGCCGAAAGCGACCGCCTCCTTGATGTTGGGATAGAACTTCAGCATGTTCTCGATGTATTTCGGCGCGAACAGGGCACCCGAATCGAGCCGGCCGACATCCTTGGCGCGGTCGATGATCCTGAGCTGCCCGTCCTTGTCGAAGAAGCCGGCATCGCCGGTGCGGATGTAGCCTTCTTCGGTCATCACCTCGCGCGTCCTCTCGTCGTCGAGGTAATAGCCGGTGAACATGCCGGGCGACTTGAACAGCACTTCGCCGCCATCGGAGATGCGGATGTCGACATTGGGCGCGGCCGGCCCGACCGCGTCGGCCCGCACCTTGCCGTCCTCCTGCGCCGTCACGTAGAGAAACGCCTCGGTCTGGCCGTAGAGCTGCTTCAGGTTGATGCCGAGCGAGCGGAAGAAGGAGAACAGGTCCTCCCCGATCGCCTCGCCGGCGGTGTAGGCGACGCGGATATTCGACAGGCCGAGGACATTCTTCAGCGGCCCGTAGACCATCACCTCGCCGAGCCTGTAGACGAGCCGCGCCAGCAGCGGAACCGGCCGCCCTTCCAGGATCGCCTCGCCATATTTGCGCGCATGCGCGACGAAGCGGTCGAACAGGCGCTGCTTGAACCGGCCGGCATCCTCCATCCGGATCGTCACCATCGTGAGCAGGCTCTCGAAGATGCGCGGCGGCGCGAAATAGAAGGTCGGCGCGATCTCGCGCAGGTCCTGCGCCACCGTCTCCTGGCTCTCGGGACAGTTCATGCAGAAGCCCGAGACGTAGGCCTGCGCGTAATTGAGATAGTGGTCGCCGACCCAGGCCAGCGGCAGATAGGCCAGCACGCTGTCCTTCTCGCTCAGCCTGTCGAACGCGACCGTGTCGCGGGTCGCCGCCACCGCCGGGCCGGAGTGGATCATCACGCCCTTCGAGCGACCGGTCGTGCCGGACGTATAGAGCATGATCGACACGTCCTGCGCGCTGCCGGCGCGGACGGCCTCCTCCCAGCGCCGGGCCGCGGCGGGGTCGGACGCCATCAGCGCGCGACCCGTGTCCTGCATTTCCTCGAACGACTTCAGGCGGCCGTGATCGTAATCGGCGAGCCCCCTCGGCTCGTCGTAGATCAGGGTTCCCAGCCCCGGGATCTGCTCGGCGCAGGTCAGCACCTTGTCCACCTGCTCCTGGTCCTGGACGATCGCCATCACCACGCCGGCATGGTTGAGCACGTAGGCCATCTCGTCGGCCACGGCATCGGCATAGACGGGAACGGGGATCGCGCGCAGGGATTGCAGCGCCGCGATCGCCCAGTAGAGGCGGGGCCGGTTGGCGCCGACGACCGCGACCTTGGTCCCGTGGCCGACACCCAGCGTCTCCAGCCCGAGCGCGAAGGCGCGGACCTCGGCGAGCTGCTCGCGCCAGGTCCAGCTCTGCCAGATGCCGAAATCCTTGTGCCGCATCGCCGGAAGGTCGCCGAAGCGTTCGGCGTTGAGCAGCAGGTATTTCGGAAACGTGTCGAGTGTTGCCGCTCCGTGCGTCAAGACCGCGTTCCTCCTGCCGGGCATCCGGGCCCTATCGTTCCCTGCGGGGTCGCGGTCGGTGCCGCGCTTCCTCTCGTTCCATCGAAGTTTCCACGAATCACCGCATTCCGCAACACGGGGCTTGACAGACGGGGCGCCAATTCGTCTTTAAGGTTGCGGCTCGTGCTGTTGTGCGGAGCCGGCAGCCGATCCCCCGCCGTCATCCGGATACCGATCGCCGCGCGTCCGCGCGCGAGGTCCGCCGCGCCTATGAATCGTAGGTCTGCAGCCGCTGGAGGTCGCGCACCGCCAGCATGTTGTGGGACACCGACAGCAGGCCCTCGGCCTCCAGCTCGCCGAGGCAACGGTTGACGACGGGCCGCGACAGGCCGGCGAGCAAGCCCAGCTCCTCCTGGCTGATCTCGATCGAATCGCCCGCGCCGGGATAGAGGACCGGGTTGAACAGCCAGGCCAGGTTGCGCGCCACCCGCGCCTTCGGCCCGAGGATGCGGTCGTGCTCGATGGTCGCGATGAACTGGCCCATGCGCTCGTTGAGCTGGCGCACGAGAAAGCGGTTGAAGGCGGTCGAGTTCTCGAACAGCCACATGAAGGTCGAGCGCGACATCATGGCCAGCCGGGTGTCGCGGATGGCCACGAGATCGTATTTGCGCGGCTCGTCCTTGATGACCGACCCCTCGCCCAGCCAGCCGCCGGTGCCGACGCCTGCGAACGTCATCGCCTTGCCGCTCTGCGAGATGGTGCTGATCTTGACCAGGCCGGAGATGACGCCCGTCCAGTAATCCAGGCGGTCGCCGCGATGGCAGATATAGGCGCCCTTGCCGAAATGCCGCTCGACGACGCCGCGCTGCGCGCGCTCCAGCTCTTCCGGGCCGAGTTCGGCGGCCCAGATCGCGCACCGGACAATCCGGACAATGTCGTCCCTGCCCGTCATCCTTCCCTGCTGCCACGGTTGCGGACCGCCTGCGGTTATGGCGACCTGCCGGGCCGATGGCAAGGCGCGCGCGGCCGCCTCCCGCACGCCTTGCCCCGATACCGGCGTCGCGCCGGCCCCCGAAAGGCTCAGGCCGCGTCCTTGAGATATTTCGCCGTCGGCAGGACGGTCAGCGGCGCGAGCTGGCCCTGCCTGCGCTCGAACAGCATCCGCTGTTCCATCGGCGTCGATTCGAAGAAGGGGAAGCGTTGCGCGACCTTGTCGCAGGCTTCCGGATATTTCGACTGGTAGAGCAGGCCCGAGACGGTCAGCCCCGGGTAATTGCGCGCGCCCATGATCGGCTCGGCATAGAGAACGCGCGTGTAGAACGCCGCATGCTCCTCGCGGATCGTGGTCAGGCAGGCGGTCGGGTTGAAGTACCGGCAAGCCACCTGCGCCAGCCTCAGCGTCAGATAGGGCAGGACCCTGAGCGTCGCCGACCATTCCATGTCCGCTGCGAACCGGCTCGGGTCGACGAAGGTCTCGCCCGCATCGAGGCGGGGCCGCAGCACGTCGTCGAACACCTTCATGCTCGGCCCGATCGGGCAGTCGGCGGTGATGTGGTGCAGCCGGATCGTGCTGACCAGATATCCGTCGAAATAGACTCCGAAAGTGTGGGCGTTGGGCGTGGCGTCGAACTCGTCGACGATCCGCCGGTCCTTGCCTTCGTCGACAAGCCCCGCCGCCAGATAGGAATCGTATCTCAGACGGTAGATGTCCTCGAGATCCTCGCCGGTCTCGCAGCGTCGATATTCGACATGTTCGAGCAGTTGCGCAACGTTGCGCGCGAAAGGAGACATCTCGCCGGCCGCAGCCGGCTTTGCGGATTGCTGTTCAGGCATGACCCGCCGCAGTTCGGCACTCGCACTCATGCTACTATTCCCCGTATTCCGCCACGAAGAATAGTTTACCGCAGGTTAATTGGAACAAGAAACGGAAAATCGGCGCGATCGGATTAATCGAAAATTAACCTTAACACGATCGCGGGGCGGCCTCGCAAGAACAGGGCAGGCACACCATCGGGGATCGCACCCTTGCCCCAGCCACGACGGGGCGACCGTCACACCGCCGACAGCCGGCCTCCCTTGGCCGCCTGGGCACCCTTGAGTTCGGCGGCGAACGGCCACGCATGGACCGAGATGGTGTCGATGCCGGACGCCGTCAGCGCCGCGCCGAACAGGAAGCCCTGCACCAGGTCCGGCTGGACCGTCTGCGACAGGATCTTGAGCTGGTCGAAGGTCTCGACGCCCTCGATCGTCACCTGCAGGCCGAGCCCGCGCGACAGGTTCACGACGCCGCGCAGCAGCTCCAGCGAACGGGCATTCTGGGTGACGTCCATCAGGAAGCTGCGGTCGATCTTGATCTTGTCGAGCGGCAGCGTGTGCAGATAGCTCAGGCTCGAATAGCCGGTGCCGAAATCGTCGAGCGCGATCGTCACGCCGATCGACTTCAGCTCTTCCAGCAGCGAGCGGGTGGACGCCTTGTCGTCGAGCAGCGCGGTCTCGGTGACCTCGATCTCCAGCCGGCGCGGCGCGAGTTTCGCCGCCTTCAGCGTGTCGCGAACCTTGTCGACCACGGCGCGGTCGAGGAAATCCTTGGCCGATAGGTTGACCGACACACTGATGTGGTCCGGCCACCTGGCGCATTCCAGGCAGGCCTGCTCGAGCACGAAGGAGCTGATCTCGGCGATGACGCCGATCTCCTCGGCGAGCGGGATGAAGATGCCCGGCGAGATCGGCCCCAGTTCGGGGTGGTCCCAGCGGCACAACGCCTCGCAACTTTCGATGCGCATCGTCTTCATGGACACGATCGGCTGGTAGACGACGCGCAGCGCGCGCGCCTCGACGGCGCTGCGCAGGTCGACCTTGAGCATCTGCCGGCTGCGGAACTCCGCATCCATCGTCGCCTCGAACAGGCGCCAGCGGTTCTTGCCCTGCTCCTTCGCCCTGTAGAGCGCGAGATCCGCCTTGACGATCATGCTGTCGACGTCGGTGCCCCTGACCCGCGACAGCACCGCGCCCGCGCTCATCTGCAGCCGCAGCGCATGGCCCGCGACGTCCACCGTGCCCTGAAGCTCCTCGAACACCTGATCGAGGAAAGCCGAAAGCTCGGCCTCGCCGGAGACCTCGTTGAAGAACAGCATGAACTCGTCGCCGCCGAAGCGGCTGACCTTGACGTCCTCCGAGGCGAAGCGGCCGAGCCGCTCGGCAAGGGCGCACAGCAGCCCGTCGCCGATCGGGTGGCCGAGCGTGTCGTTGACGCTCTTGAAGTCGTCGAGGTCGAAGACCACGATCGCGCATTGGCGGTTCGGATCGCCGCCGCTCATCAGCTCGCCCACCACCTCGTGGAACCAGGCGCGGTTGGAAAGCCCGGTGAGCGTGTCGTAGCGCGCCATGTGGCGGATGCGCTCCTCCGCTTCCACGCGTGCCGTGATCTCCTCGAAGGTGATGACGCCGAGCTCGTCGTCGCCGGCGCGTGCCGACAGCTCGAAATGGCGGCCGTCTGCGGCGCGCACCTGCAGGCGGCGGTCGCGCCCGTCCAGCAGCGCGCGGGTGAGCTGCGTCTCGATATAGCGGGAATCCTTCGGCATCAGCAGCCCGCCGGCGACGCCGCGCATCAGGAGCGCATTCAGCGAGCGGCCGAGCAGGCGCGCCGGATCGCCGACCTCCAGCGCCCTGGCCGCCTCGCGGTTGGCCACGATCACGCAGCCTTGCGGATTGAGCATCACCAGGCCGTGCGGCATGGTGTTCAGCGCGCGGTCGAAGCGCTGCGCCAGCTTGCGCGCCTCCTTGTGCCCCACCACCGCCGAGAACAGGACCTCGCGCACATGGCCCGCGGTTCCGGTAAGGATCAGGTAGAAGGGGATGATCAGCAGGCCGAGGATGACGTAGGGCCACTGCCCGTGCATGATGAAGCCGGCGCCGATCGGCAGGACCGAGGCCACCGCGAAGATCTGCACCATCCTGGCCGAGCCGTAGTTGCGGCCGACGACCGTGGGCATCGACCCGACGGTCACCGAAAGCGCGGCCACGGCGGCGAAATAGCCGGAATCGAAATAGATGCCGACGAAGCAGAACGTGCTCAGGACCAGGATCTGCAGCGTGCCCCACAGGATATAGTAGCGCTCCCAGTGCTCGGCCCGCTCGCGCGTGTCGATCGTCTCGTGCAGCATCACCCGCCGCATGCCGGCCCAGCGCCAGATGCCGGCGGCCAGCAGCATCAGGCTGAGCGCGAGATAGATCGGCTTGGAACTGTCCAGATAGGCAAGAAAGGCCGCGAGCCAGTGGATCACCGCCCCGGCCAGCACCGTGTTCACGCGGCCGAACAACGAACGCACAAACTCGACATAGACGTCGTCGGGGATTGTGTTCCTGCGAGGTTTCACGCGCCGCTAAGCCCAGTTGCAGCCCGCGACGATGCCACAGTCCTCTTAAGAAAAAGCTTATATGCCTCTCGCGTACCGCCGGCCGGAAGCGTTTCGGCGGCTTATTCCGCGGCTTCCAGGCGGGGCGCGCCGGCTGCCATGTCCAGGCGCGCGAGCAGGCGGCGGCGTTCCTCCGCCGCCTTGCGTGCATTGGCCTCCTTGACGTGGCCGAAGCCGCGCACGAGCTGCGGCACGGAAGCGAGCGCCGCGGCCGCCTCCAGCCTTTCGGCGGTGAGCCGGGCCGCGATCAGGTCGAGATCGGCCTCGTAGTCGGCCAGCAGCCGCCGCTCCATCCTGCGCTCGGCGGAATGGCCGAAGACGTCGAGCACCGTGCCGCGCAACCCCTTCATGGCCGCCAGCACGCGGAACCCGGTCATCATCCACGGCCCGAAGCGCGTCTTGCGCGGCTTGCCGTCGGAACCCTTGCGGCCGAGGATCGGCGGGGCGAGGTGGAACTCCAGCCTCTCCCAGGACTGGAACTCGGCCGCGAGCTGACGCTGGAACGAGCCGTCCGTGTAGAGCCGCGCGACCTCATACTCGTCCTTCACCGCCATCAGCTTGAACAGCGACCGCGCGGCCGCCTCGCTGACCGCGGTCGACCCCGGCGCGGCCTTCCCCTCGGCCGCGCGCAGCGCCGCGATGCGGGCGCGATAGCGTTGCGCATAGGCCGCGTTCTGGTAGGCGGCGAGAAAGTCGGCGCGCCGCGCCACGATCTCGTCGAGACCCTCCGCCTTCGGCAGGCCCTCCGGCCCCGCCTTGCCGGCCAGCGCCTCGACGGCCGCCGGCTCGTGCGCGGCGCGGCGTCCCCAGCGGAACGCCGCGACGTTCATCGGCACCGCCTGGCCGTTGAGCTCGATGGCTTTCTCGATCGCCTCTGCCGACACCGGCAGGCCGCCATGCTGGTAGGCGAAGCCGAGCATGAACATGTTGGCGCCGACCGAGTTGCCGAAAAGCTGCGCGGCGGTGCGCGTGGCGTCGAAGAAGAAGGCGCGCTCCTCGCCGGCCGCCTTGCGGATGGCGCGCTTGATGCGCTCGGTGGGCAGGGAGAAATCGGCCGAGCGCGCGAAATCGCCCGGCATCACCTCGGCCGTGTTGACGACGAAGACGGTTCTGCCTTCGCGCGCCGCCGACAGCACCTTGCGGGAGCCCGAGACGACGAGGTCGCAGCCCAGGATCAGATCGGCCTTGCCGGCCGAGACGCGGATGGCGTGGATGTCCTCGGGAGAACGCGCGATGCGCAGATGCGAGAACACCGCCCCGCCCTTCTGCGCGAGCCCCGCCATGTCGATCAGGCCGGTGCCCTTGCCCTCCAGATGGGCGGCCATGCCGAGGATATTGCCGATCGTCACCACACCGGTCCCGCCGATGCCGTCGATGATCGCGGACCAGCCTTCGGCGCCGATCTCGAACGGCGCCGGCTCGGGCACCCCGGCAAGCGCGTCGTCGCTGCCCGCCCGCGCCTCCGCCTTGCGCAGCCTTCCGCCATGCACCGTCACGAAGGACGGGCAGAAGCCGTTGACGCAGGAAAAGTCCTTGTTGCAGGACGACTGGTCGATGCGCCGCTTGCGGCCGAACTCGGTCTCGACCGGCTGAACCGACACGCAGTTGGACTTCACCCCGCAGTCGCCGCAGCCCTCGCAGACCAGCTCGTTGATGACCACGCGCCGGTCCGGGTCGGGGAAGGTTCCGCGCTTGCGCCGCCGGCGCTTCTCGGCCGCGCAGGTCTGGTCGTAGATCAGCGCCGAGACGCCCTTCACCTCGCGCAGCTCGCGCTGCACGGCGTCGAGGTCGTCGCGGTGGTGGAAGGTCGTGCGCTCCGGGAAGGCTGCCGCCCCGCCATACTTGCCGGGCTCGTCGGAGACCACGGCGATGCGCTCGACGCCCTCGGCCCGCACCTGCCGGGCGATCATGTCGACGGTCAGTCCGCCCTCGTGCGGCTGGCCGCCGGTCATGGCGACGGCGTCGTTGTAGAGGATCTTGTAGGTGATGTTGGCGTTGGTGCCGAGCGCGAAGCGGATCGCCAGCGCGCCCGAATGGTTGTAGGTGCCGTCGCCGAGATTCTGGAAGATGTGGTCGCGCGTGGAGAACGGCGCCTGGCCGATCCACTGCGCGCCTTCGCCGCCCATCTGCGTGAAGCCGACGGTCGAGCGGCCCATCCACAGCGCCATGAAATGGCAGCCGATGCCTGCGCCGGCGATCGAGCCTTCCGGCACGCGGGTGGAGGTGTTGTGCGGGCAGCCGGAGCAGAAATAGGGCGTGCGCGCCCCGACATCGGCCGTGTCCGACAGCATCGCCTGGAACTGGCGCAGTTGCGACACGCGCGCCTGGATGTCCTCGGCAGGGCCGGTGGCGCGCAGCACGCGCTCGCCGAGCGCGATCGCAATCTCGTTGGGGTCGAGCGCGGCCTTGGCGGGAAACAGCCAGTCTCCGCGCTCGTCGCGCTTGCCGACGACGACCGGCTGGTTGGCGGTGCCGTAGAGGTTCTCGCGCACCTGCGTCTCGATGAGCGAGCGCTTCTCCTCCACGACCACGATCATCTCGAGGCCGTCGGCGAAATCGCGGATATGCTCGTGGTCGAGCGGCCACGGCGCCGCCACCTTGAACAGCCTGAGCCCGATGCGGTTGGCCCGCGCCTCGTCGATGCCGAGGTCGTCGAGCGCCTGGCGCACGTCGAGATAGGACTTGCCGACGGTGACGATGCCGATCTTGGCCCGGGCGCCGCCGGAATAGACGATGCGGTTGAGATTGTTCGCGCGGATGAAGGCGGCGGCCGCCGCCCGCTTGAACTCGTGCAGCCGCGCCTCCTGACCGAGCTGGTCGAGCTCGTGGCGGATGTTGAGCCCGCCGGGCGGCATGTCGAACTCGGGCAGCACGATCTTCACGCGGTCGAGCGACGCATCGACCGACGCCGTCGATTCGATGTTGTCCTTGACGCATTTGATCGCTGCCCAGGTTCCGGCGAAGCGCGAGAGCGCGTAACCGTAGAGGCCGTAGTCGATCAGCTCCTGCACGCCCGCCGGGTTGAGGATCGGGATCATCGTGTCGACGAACAGGAACTCGGTGGCATGCGCGACCGTGGAGGATTCGGCCATGTGGTCGTCGCCCATCAGCGCGAGCACGCCGCCGTTCCTCGATGTGCCGGCCATGTTGGCGTGGCGGAACACGTCGCCCGATCGGTCGACGCCGGGCCCCTTGCCGTACCAGACGGCGAATACGCCGTCATATCTGCCCTCGCCCGTCAGCTCGGTCTGCTGCGACCCCCAGCAGGCGGTCGCCGCCAGTTCCTCGTTGAGGCCGGGCTGGAAGACGATGTCCGAGGCGGCGAGCTGCGTCCTGGCCTTCCAGAGCTGCTGGTCGAAGCCGCCGAGAGGGGAACCGCGATAGCCGGAGACGAAGCCGGCAGTGCGCAGCCCGGCGCGCCGGTCGCGCTCGCGCTGCATCATCAGCATGCGCACGACGGCCTGCGCGCCGGAGACGTAGATGCGCTCCTTCGAAAGGTCGTATTTGTCGTCGAGCGCGACGTCGTGCAGGGTCATCTGGCTGTTCCTCGACGCAACGGGGCTTGTCCCCCGGGGCCGGATTCGCTGGCGCCATCCTCGCGCACTGTCCCCCGCGCACGCCCGATACGTCAAACGAATTTGCAGCCATGCGCCCTGCCGCAACAAATGGCTGCCCGGGACGCCCGCGCGAGCTGGCGATTGCGTCAGGTCGCCTCGCTACGACAGGAAATTGCGTAGCCCCTCCGCGCGCCGGCGTAAAAAAAGGCGGGCCGCGGCCCGCCTCCGTCATCTCAGCCCGTGTCGGCGGCCTGCCGGACGGCTCAGGAAGCGGCCTCTTCGGCGGGGGCCGCGGCTTCCTCGGCCGGAGCGGTAGCGGCGGCGGCCTCCTCGGCGGCCTTTGCGGCAACGGCTTCCTCGGCAGCCTTCGCGGCGGCGACGCGTTCCTGCGCCTTCTTGCCCGGCTTGGCCTTTTCCGGATTGTTGCGGGCCGCGCGCTTGGTGATGCCCGCCTCGTCGAGGAAGCGCGCGACGCGGTCGGTCGGCAACGCGCCGTTGGCGAGCCAGTGGCGGATGCGGTCCTCGTTCAGGCTCACGCGGTTCTCGCCCTTGGCCAGCATCGGGTTCCACGCGCCGAGCTGCTCGATGAAGCGGCCGTCGCGCGGGGAGCGCACGTCGGCAACCACCACATGGTAGTAGGGGCGCTTCTTGGAGCCCGCGCGGGCCAGACGGATTTTCAGTGCCATTGTCTTTCTCCTAAAGGCGTTCTGTCTGTCGGTATCTTGTTCGTTAGGGTTGCGTGGCCTCGGCCGCGATCGCTTCGTGGTGGCGGATGACCTCCTTCACGATGAAGTTCAGGAACTTCTCCGCGAAATCGGGATCGAGATGCGCCTCCTGCGCGAGCTGCCGCAGCCGTGCGATCTGCTGCGCCTCGCGCGCCAGATCGGCCGGCGGCAAGCCGTGCTCGGCCTTGAGCCGGCCCACCGCCTGGGTGCAGCGGAAGCGCTCGGCCAGCATGTGGATCAGCGCGGCATCGATATTGTCGATCGAGGCGCGGTAGTCGGCCAGGAGCGCGTGCGCCCGCTTCGTGTCGTTCATCGCTTGCCCCCCTTCGGAAGACCCGGCAGGCCGGGCAGCCTCATGCCGCCGCCGGGAAGCCCGGGCAGCCCGCCCGGGAGGCCCCCTGGAAGCTTGTTGCCGAGGCCGGCGGCCTGCGCCTGCTTCTGCAACGCCTCGATCTGCTTGGGGTCGAGGCTGGAAAGATCGGGCATGCCGGCGCCGCCCATCCCGCTTCCGAGGCCGCCGAGCCCCATTTTCGAGGCGAGGCCGCCCATCGCGGCCCGCATCATGCCGCCGCCCCTGCCCTTGCCGCCCATCGCCTTCATCATGTCGGCCATCTGGCGGTGCATCTTGAGCAGCTTGTTGATCTCGGCCGCATCGGTGCCGGACCCTTTTGCGATGCGCTGCTTGCGGCTGTGCTTGAGGATATCGGGGTTGCGCCGCTCCTGCCGCGTCATCGAGGAGATGATGGCGAGCTGGCGCTTGAACACGCCGTCGTCGAGCCCGGCGGCGGCGATCTGGTCCTTCATCTTGCCCATGCCGGGCAGCATGCCCATCAGGCCGCCCATGCCGCCCATCTTCTGCATCTGGCGAAGCTGCTCGGCGAGGTCCTCCAGGTCGAACTTGCCGGCCTGCATCTTCTTCGCCATCGCCGCGGCCTTTTCCGCGTCGATGGTCTCGGCCGCCCGTTCCACGAGGCTGACGATGTCGCCCATGCCAAGGATGCGGTCGGCGATGCGGCGGGGATGGAACTCCTCCAGGGCGTCCATCTTCTCGCCGGTGCCGGTGAGCTTGATCGGCTTGCCGGTGACGGCGCGCATCGAAAGCGCGGCGCCGCCGCGCCCGTCGCCGTCCATGCGGGTCAGGACGAGGCCGGTGATGCCGACGCGGCTGTCGAAATTGCGAGCGAGGTTGACCGCGTCCTGGCCGGTCAGCGCGTCGGCGACGAGCAGGATCTCGTGCGGGTCCGACGCGCGCTTGATCTCGGCCATCTCGGCCATCAGCGGCTCGTCGATATGGGTGCGGCCGGCGGTGTCGAGGATGACGACGTCATGGCCGCCGAGCTTCGCCGCCTGAACGGCGCGGCGCGCGATGTCGACCGGCGTCTGGCCGGCCACGACCGGCAGCGTGGCGACCCCCGTCTGCTCGCCGAGCTGGCGAAGCTGCTCCTGCGCGGCCGGCCGGCGCGTGTCGAGGGACGCCATCAGAACCTTCTTGTTCTGGCGCTCCGTCAGCCGCTTGGCGATCTTGGCCGAGGTCGTCGTCTTGCCCGAGCCCTGCAGGCCGACCATCATCACGACCACCGGCGCCGGCGCGTTGAGGTCGATCGCGACGCCTTCCGCGCCGAGCATCTCGACCAGCTCGTCATGGACGATCTTGACGACCATCTGGCCGGGCTTGATCGATTTCAGCACATCGGCGCCGACCGCCTTGGCGCGCACCTTGTCCGTGAACGAGCGCACGACGTCGAGCGCCACGTCGGCCTCGATCAGGGCGCGGCGCACCTCGCGCAGCGCCGCCGAGACATCCGCCTCCGACAGCGCGCCGCGGCCGGTCAGGCCGTTCAGTATCGAACCAAGGCGCTCCTGCAGCGACTCGAACATTCGCTTTCCTCTCGCTCTCGTGATGTTTCACGAGAGGTAGTGTCTTTCGCCGCGAGTCCCAAGCGAACAAAGCCGAAAGGCACCCGGGGGCGCATCGCGCTGCCGGGTGTTGACCTCCGGGATCGCCGTCCTCCCCGTCTGGGAAGATCGCCCCGGTCGGCTGCTCGGAGTTGTCACTCGTCGCGGAATTTCCGGCGCGGTAGACAGGAAAAGCCTGCTCCTGTCAAGATAGGGGTAGACGGCGAATCAGGAAAGGACAGCGCATGAAGGTTGGCGTCAGGGGTCTTGCCGCGGTCGCGGCCGTGCTTGCGGCAACGGTTTTGGCGCCCGTCGGCGCGTTTGCCGCCCAATGCGGAAACAACGCGGCCGGCTTCGAGGCGTGGAAGACCGGCTTCGCCGGCCAGGCCAAGGCCGCCGGCGTCAAGGGAAGGGGTCTTTCTGCACTCGCCGCCTCGCGCTACGCGACGGCGACCATCAAGGCCGACCGCGCCATCAAGAAGGCGTTCAGCGGCTCCGTGGAATCATTCATGCAGCGCCGTGGGGCCAGGGACATCATCCAGAAGGGCCGCACGCTGAAGAGGACGAACGCTGCGATGTTCGGGCAGATCGAGCGGGCCTACGGCGTGCCGCCGGGGGTGCTGCTCGCCATATGGGGCATGGAGACGGGCTTCGGCTCCTTCATGGGCAAGCAGAACACGATCTCGGCCATCGTGACGCTCGCCTATGACTGCCGCCGTCCGGATTTCTTCACGCCGCATGCGATCGCGGCGCTCAAGCTGGTCGACGCAGGCGCGCTCAACGCGAATTCGGTCGGCGCGATGCATGGCGAGATCGGCCACACCCAGTTCCTGCCGGGCAACGTGCTGAAATACGGCGTCGGCAGCCGCAACCTGCGCGACCGCGAAACCGCGCTGGCTTCCACGGCCAATTTCCTCAGGGGGCATGGCTGGAAGCCGGGCGCGAGCTACGAGGCCAATATGGGCGCCATTGCCGGCTGGAACGCGGCCAGGGTCTATCAGCAGGCGATCGCCATCATGGCCCGCGAGATCGACAAGTAGACGCCCGCTTTTCCGCCTCCCCGTCACCGGGGAGGCGGAGGCCTTCTCAGCGCCTGCGCGCCGCCAGCGTCCTCAGCCTCAGCGCGTTGAGGCGGATGAAGCCTTCCGCGTCCTTCTGGTCGTAGGCGCCGCGATCGTCCTCGAAGGTGACGAGGTCGTTGCGGTAGAGCGACTTCGGCGAGCGGCGCCCGGTGACGATGACGTTGCCCTTGTAGAGCTTGAGCCGCACCTCGCCCTCGACGTCGTCCTGGCTCCTGTCGATCAGCGCCTGCAGCATCTCGCGCTCCGGCGAGAACCAGAAGCCGTTGTAGACCAGCTCGGCATAGCGCGGCATCAGTTCGTCCTTGAGATGCGCCGCGCCGCGGTCGAGCGTGATCGATTCGATGCCGCGATGCGCGTAAAGCAGGATCGTGCCCCCCGGCGTCTCGTAGACGCCGCGGCTCTTCATGCCGACGAAGCGGTTCTCGACGAGGTCGAGCCGACCGATGCCGTTGTCGTGGCCGAGCCGGTTGAGCTCGGCAAGCAGGGTTGCCGGCGACATCTGCCGGCCGTCGATGGCCACCGGATCGCCCTTGCTGAAGGAGATGACGATCTCCGTCGGCCGGTCCGGCGCATCCATCGGCGAGAGCGTGCGCTGGTGGACGTATTCCGGCGGCTCCTGCCACGGATCCTCCAGCACCTTCCCCTCCGAGGAGGAGTGCAGAAGGTTGGCGTCGACCGAGAACGGCGCCTCGCCATGCTTGTCCTTGGCGATCGGGATCTGGTGCGCCTGGGCGAATTCGATGAGGTCGGTGCGCGACTTGAAAGACCAGTCGCGCCAGGGCGCGATCACCTTGATATCGGGGTTCAGCGCATAGGCGGAGAGCTCGAAGCGCACCTGGTCGTTGCCCTTGCCGGTGGCCCCGTGCGCAATCGCGTCGGCTCCCGTTTCGGCGGCGATCTCGACCAGCCGCTTGGAAATCAGCGGCCGCGCGATCGACGTGCCGAGCAGATAGAGCCCCTCATATTGCGCATTGGCGCGAAACATCGGAAAGACGAAGTCGCGGACGAATTCCTCGCGCACGTCCTCGATGTAGATTTCCCTGACGCCCAGCATCTCGGCCTTCTTGCGCGCCGGCTCCAGGTCGCTGTCGCCCTGGCCGAGATCGGCGGTGAAGGTCACCACCTCGGCCCCGAGCTCCGTCTGCAGCCATTTCAGGATGATCGAGGTGTCGAGGCCGCCAGAATAGGCGAGCACGACCTTCTTGACGTCTTTCAGTTTCGACATTTGGAGGAACCCCGTCTCGCGGCCGCCGGCGGGCGGCCCGTTTTCGGCCGCACTCATATCAGGAATGTCAACGCCGACAAGTGCGGCGCATGGCGGCGGCACACGGGCGGCGGGCGGGCGGCGCGGCGTTCACGATCCCGCGAACGGGTGCATCCCCGCTTGCCCGGCCAGGGCTGGCCGCTACAGTCGTTCACCGTTCCTGACGTTGCGATTCGACAGCGGGGCCCCCGTGACTGACACTGTTGACCGGCAACCGAATCCCTGTCCATGAAACGCGAATTCCCGACTTTCCGTTCGATCCTCGCCGCATCGGCGGCCCTCGTCGCCGTGAGCGTCGCGCCCGCCCTTGCGGCCGACGTGTGGACGGCCGATCCCTATGAGGCGCGCGTCACGCTGCCCGATCCCGCACCCGGCTCGCCGGTGACCGGCGCCGCCATGAGCTGCGCGGCACAGGCCTGGACGCTGTCGCTTTCGATCCGGGCCGACGCGCATGTGACCGGCGCCGACGGCACCGCCCGCATCGCCGTCCCGCTCGGCACCTTCGATGCGCCGTCGAAGACCGTGCCGGCCGGCATCGAGATCGCCGTGCCGCGCCAGGCGATCGAGCCGCTGATGCGCTCGACCCGGCTCACGATCGGCTTTGCCGGTGGAAACGACGAGATCCGCTTTCCCCTGGCCGGCTCCAGGCGCGCGCTCACCGCCGCGCAGGCGCGCTGCACGCAGGTCGAGATGCCGGTCGCCAACAGCGTGCCGCTGACGCCCTATTCGTCCTATCTGCGGCTCACGCGCGCGCTGCGCAGCTCCGACATCGCCGATTTCGCGATGTCGACCGCCTCCGAGCCGAGGCTGCGCGCCGGCATGGTCGAGCTCGGCGAGGGCCGCCGCCTGCTGTTTTCCGAGATGTGCGGGTCGACCTGGTATTACGGCGCCTCGGGCTGCAATATGGCGGGCTATGCGCCGGTCGAGGGCGAGGATGCCGGCACGGCCGAAGGCTGGCGCATCGTCTACGACACCGAGGGGGTCTATCTCTATGTCGACCCCGATACGGACGGTGACGGCTGGCCGGACCTGCTCGCCTATCCGATGGCCGACCCCGGCGAGCCGGATCGCTGGAAATGGGAGGACGGCAGCTACCGGCTCGCCGACGACGATCTCGTCGCGCAAGGCGGCGAAACCGGCGCCGACGCCGGGGAATAGGCGGCAAGGCACTCGCTTGCCCCTTGGCAAGCGGCGCGCACCGCAATAGGCATCGCGACGCGCTACCCCCGGCGCAGGGCGCCCGCCATGAGCTTCGTTCCAGACGTCGCAACGCTTGTCCAGTTCGCCATCGCCACGGCGGTGATCGCCATCACGCCCGGCCCCGACATGACGCTGTTCGTCGGCCGCACGCTGTCGCAGGGTCGCGCGGCCGGGTTCGCCTGCATGGCCGGCGCGATGACCGGCATCCTCGTCCACACCTCGCTGGTGGCGGTCGGCCTGTCGGCGCTGATCGTGGCGTCGCCGGAAGCCTTCCTGGTGCTCAAGACCGGCGGCGCCGGCTATCTGCTGTGGCTGGCGTGGCAGGCGGTACGCCACGGCTCCGCCTTCTCGCCGGAGAAGCAGGCCGGCGGCAGCGCCTCGCTGATGCGCAACTGGGCGAAGGGCATCGCCATCAACCTGCTCAACCCGAAGATCATCCTGTTCTTCATGACCTTCCTGCCGCAGTTCGTCTCCGCGCACGATCCGCAGGCGCCGGGCAAGCTGGTCTTCCTCGGCCTGCTGTTCATCCTGGTCTCGCTGCCGGTGACGGTTCCGCTCGTGTTCATGGCGCACGGCTTCTCGCAATTGCTGCGCAGGACGCCGACGGTGACGCGTGTGATCGACTACGTCTTCGCCGGTATCTTCACGGCCTTCGCGGTGAAGATCCTGACGACGCAGGTTCGCTGAGGCGTCAGGGCACCCCCGAGGTTCACGCCTTTGTCGCGCGTCGGCAGCCGGCGACCAGCCAATAGGCGAGACCTCCAAGGGCGCCCGCGATGGGGAGTTGCGCCGCAAAGACGAGCGCGCCTTCCGGCATGCGCGTGTTGATCAGAATCGGGACAGCCGCCGGCATGGGCATCAAGGCGCCGGCAACTGTATAAGCGGACCAGCGGCGCCAGCCTTCCCACTCCGCCAGCGCGACAAGCACGATCGCCGGGACAAGCGTATAGATGAAGACAAGAGCGAACATATCGCGGCCGACCGCCGGATCGAGCCTGACTGGAAGCCCAGCCAGAAGCGTCCGCAGCAAGGCGCCACCCCACATCGCACCGGCGGCGACCAGACAGGCCGCGACGAAACCAACGATGATGATGGCCAGGCGCAGCAGGACGGCAGCGGCGCGCTTCGTCAATCGTCTCCGTGCCCGGCGATCATCATCGCCTCGAGCGCCAGCCGCTCCGTCTTGCGCAGCCGCTCCGATTCGGACTTGAGCTGCCCGCAGGCGGCGAGGATGTCGCGGCCGCGCGGCGTGCGGATCGGCGAGGCATAGCCGGCCTCGTTGATATAATCGGCGAAACGCTCGATCTGCTCCCATTGCGAGCACTGGTAGTTGGTGCCCGGCCACGGGTTGAACGGGATCAGGTTGATCTTGGCGGGGATGCCCCTGAGCAGCTTCACGAGTTGCTTCGCGTCGTCGAGGCTGTCATTGACGTCGCGCAGCATGACGTATTCGAAGGTGATGCGCCGCGCATTGGAGAGGCCCGGATAGTTGCGGCAGGCTTCCATGAGCTGCTCGAGCGGATATTTCCGGTTGAGCGGCACCAGCATGTCGCGCAGATCGTCGCGCACGGCATGAAGCGAGATCGCCAGCATGACGCCGATCTCCTCGCCGGCGCGCACGATCTCGGGCACCACGCCGGAGGTCGACAGCGTGATGCGGCGCTTCGAAAGCGCCAGCCCCTCGCCGTCGGAGGCGATCAGCAGCGCCTTCTTCACCGCCTCGAAATTGTAGAGCGGCTCGCCCATCCCCATCATCACGATATTGGAGACCTTGCGGCCCTCCGCCGGCACGATGGCGCCGTCGGGCGTGTCCTTGTCGGGAAAATCGCCCAGCCGGTCGCGGGCCGTCAGCAGTTGCGCGAGGATTTCCTCCGCGGTCAGGTTGCGCACGAGCATCTGCGTGCCGGTATGGCAGAACGAGCAGTTGAGCGTACAGCCGACCTGGCTGGAGATGCACAGCGTCCCGCGCCCTTCCTCGGGAATGTAGACCGTCTCGATCTCGACCGGCCGGCCGGCCCCGCGCGGCGGGAAGCGGAACAGCCATTTGCGCGTGCCGTCGTTGGAGATCTGCTCCTCGACCACCTGCGGCCGCGCGACCGTGAAGGTCCGCGCCAGCGCGGCGCGGAGATCCTTGGAGATGTTGCGCATGTCGGCGAAGTCCGAGACGCCGCGCACATAGAGCCAGTGCCAGAGCTGCTGGACGCGCATCCTGACCTGCCGCTCCGGCACGCCCGCCTCGATCAGGGCCTGTGCCACCTCGTCGCGCGCGAGCCCGATCAGCGACGGCTTTTCGGGCGCGGCGGCGCGGCCGGGCGAAAGCGCGGTCCGGCTTGCGGGTATGGCGGTGTCGAGCATCGGCGTCATCGGGCTACGGGGCATCGGTTCGCGAAAGCGCCCTTAACATGGTGCGCGCCCGCCGTCACCGCCAGGATCGGGCCGCTGCGTCGCAGGCCGGAGCCTATCCGCAATTGGCGATCGACTTCAGCGCCGCCGTCACGCCCATGAGCGAGAAGACGTAGTTGGTCGCGTTGCCTCGCCCGGACACGGCCTCCACCTTCATGTCGGCGCCGGACCGCATCGCGGCGATGAGCTGCGGCCCCTCGGCGAGGTTTTCTAGCCACGCCGAGTTGCCGCGCGCGAACATCGAGAAGCTCCTGCTGCCCACCGTCACCTTCACCTTGGAATTGTCCTGCAACGGATAGCCGGCGATGAACTGCGGTTCGTAGAGCACGTTCTGGCCGGGCTTCTGGCTGACGAAGAAATAGACGTCGCCATGCCTGAGATTCGCGGGCTTTTCGGACCCCGGCACGGGCACGGTCAGCACGTAGCATACCTTCGACCTGCCCTGGGCATAGGCATAGGTGCCCCATGCCCCGTTCTGGACCACCTGGGCCGCCTCCTGCGCCGCGGCAGGCGCCGCGGCCATCAGCATGCAAAGGCACGAGAGTGTCGTCATTCTTCCAAGCATCGTTGTTCCGCCGTCCTCAGGTTCTCGCGTGCGTTGGATGACCGGGTCAGGTCTGCCAGCCTCCCGATGGCTTCAATTTGAATTAATCTGGGTTACCAAACGATGAAGACCCGCAATTGCGGCATTCAGGCTCCCCAGCCCCGATGAAGACGAAACGGGCCGCCGCACCCGTCTCACCATCCGCACCGGTTCAATGCGAGGAAAAAGGCAACAGTTTGGCCTGCGCCCTTTACCGCCGCGCGCGAACGGGCGCGCGGTCCCCGATTGCGCTCGCCGGCGGGCCTCCCTAGGCTGCCAGGACCCAGGCCGGAGCCCGCCCGATGAAGATCACCGACGTCAAGACCTTCGTGGTCGCCAATCCACCGCCCCAGATCGGCGGGCGCTATTTCATCTTCGTCAGGCTGACCACCGATTCCGGCGTCGTCGGCTACGGCGAAGCCTACAATGCCACATTCGGCCCGCATGTGACGGCGCGCATGATCGAGGATTGCGCGGAGCGCCATCTCGTCGGCCACGACCCGCACGACGTCGAGGCCTTCTTCCGCCGCGCCTATTCCTCCGGCTTCACCCAGCGGCCCGACGTCTCAATGATGGGCTGCGTGTCGGCCCTCGAAATGGCCTGCTGGGACATCGTCGGCAAGGAGGCGGGAAAGCCCGTCTACAAGCTCATCGGCGGGCAGGTTCACGAGAGACTGCGCTCCTACACCTATCTCTATCCGCAGGCCGGCAGCGTCTATCCCGGCGAGGCGGAAAACCCGCGAAACGTCTACAACGATCCCGACCTCGCCGCCGAATGCGCTGCCGCCTGTGTCCGGCAGGGCTTCAACGCGGTGAAGCTCGATCCCGCCGGCCCCTATACCGCCTTCGACGGCCACCAGCCGCGCCTCGTCGACATCGACCTTTCGGCACGCATGCTGAAGGCGATCCGCGAGGCCGTCGGCACCAGGGCCGACATCCTGTTCGGCACGCACGGCCAGTTCACCGCCTCGGGGGCGCTGCGCATGGCCCGCGCCATCGAGCCCTGCGATCCGCTCTGGTTCGAGGAGCCGGTGCCGCCCGACATGCCGGAAGTGATGGCGCAGGTTGCCCGCGCGACCTCCATTCCCGTCGCGGCCGGCGAGCGGCTGACGACGAAATGGGAGTTCGCGCGCCTGATAGAGGCCCGCGCCGCCGCGATCCTCCAGCCCAATCTCGGGCGCGCCGGCGGCATATTGGAGACGAAGAAGATCGCCGCGATGGCCGAAGCCTTCCACATCCAGGTCGCGCCGCACTGCTATTGCGGGCCGATCGTGGCGGCCGCCAACATCCAGCTTGCCGCGACGCTGCCCAACTTCCTGATCCTCGAATCGATCCGGACCTGGGACGGCTTCCATGCCGAACTGCTGAAGACGAAGATCGAGTGGCAGGACGGCTGGGTGATCCCTTCGAAGGAGCCCGGCCTCGGCGTCGAGCTCGACGAGGAGGTCTGCGCGGCGCACCCGCTGGCGGCCGGCGGTCCGCTGCATCTGGAAATGGCGCCCGACCCGTTGTTTCCGTGACGGGCAGATCGCCTCGACGCGACCTCCCGCTTTCCCTCACGCCCTGACCGCCAGCGCGCCCGGCAGCACCTCGAACGTCGCCGGGATGCGGCCGGGCGATTCGCCGTCGACATCGAGCAATGCGGCATTGCGGCCGCTCCCGCCCAGCGGCGTCACCGCGATGCGGCGGCCGCGCAGGAAGACGCAACTGTCGCGGCCCTTGTGGGCGCCGGAATAGACCAGCCTGAGATCGGCCATCAGCCGCAGCCGCGAATCGCCCCTGACAATGACGACCTCGAATATACCGTCGTCCATCCGCGCGTCCGGCGCGATCAGCATGCCGCCGCCGAACGAGCGGTTGTTGGCGACCGCCACCAGCGCGACGCGCGCCTCGACCGGCGGCTGCCCGTCCACCTCGACGCGCACCTCCTGAAAGCGGTAGCGCATCAGCTCGCGCAGGGTGAACAGGTAGAACAGCGCCTTGCCGGACAGCGCGCCCCGGCGCTTGGCCTTCGCAGCGTTGATGACGCGGTCGATGTCGCCGGAGACGCCGAGGCTGGCGATCGACACGAAATGGCGCACCGCCGGCCGCCCGGCATCGTCGAGGAAGGACACCCGGCCGGCATCGATCCGCTTCCATGCGCCTTCTGCGATACGCGTCGCGCAGGCCTCGGCGGTGCGCGGAAGGGAAAAGGCGGCGGCAAAGTCGGAGCCCGTTCCGACCGGCGCCACCGCGAGCCCGGTGCCCTCATGCCCCTCCTCGCGCGCACGCAGGATGCCGTCGGCCACCTCGCTCACGGTGCCGTCGCCGCCGGCCGCCACCACGAGATCGAGGTCTGAGCGCGACAGCTCCAGCGCAAACCGGGCCGCATCTCCCGGCCCGCTCGTCTCGCGCAGCACGAAGGCGCCCATGCGCCTTTCCAGCGCCGCCGCGAAGGACGGCCATTCGTCGCGCATGCGCCCGCCGCCCGCAGCCGGGTTGACGACCACTCCGATTCGCATCGACAGGCTCCCCTCCCCGTTGCCGCCGTCAATTTCGACCGCCCGCCGCCGCGCCGCAAGCGCGAAAGTACCGGCCGGCCGTATGCGCAGACGGATGCGCCGGCCGGCGCGATAGGGTATGGTCGCGCGCTTTCGCGAGGGCGCCCGGCCATGACAGACATGACACTCATCCAGAAACTGGCGATCGCCTACGCGATCCTGTTCTTCGCCGTGGTGGCGATCGGCTATGTGCCGGCCTTCAACGATGCCGGCGGCAACCTGTTCGGGCTGTTCTCGCTGCAATGGTACGACGACCTGTTGCATGCCTTCTCGGGCGTCTGGGCTCTTGCCGCGGCCTTCGTCTCCCGGCGCGCCTCGGTCCTCTATTTCCGCCTGTTCGGCGCGGTCTACCTGTTCGACGGCGTTCTCGGCCTCGTCACCGGCTCGGGCTGCCTTGACGGCGGCATCTTCATCGACGGCTTCCGGTCGCTGCAGGACGTCGAGCTGCCGACCCGCTTCTTCGCCAACCTGCCGCATCTGGTGATCGGCGGAGCGGCGGTGTGGATCGGCTTCGGCCTCGCCGGCCGGCCGGCACGCCCCGCCGCGGCCTGAGCCGGGGACCTGCGATGTGGAAATATCTGCGGCGCCTGCTTGCCGGGGCCGGCTTGCTCGTCGCGCTCACGATTCTGATTCCGCTTGCCGGGCTCGGCTACGGCTTCCTCACCACTTCCGGCCCGGGAAGCATGCCTTCCGGCGAGGCCGCGCGCCCGGCGATCTCGGACGACCTGCGCCGCGACATTGCCGGCTATGCGCGCACGGAGGAATCGACCTTCCTGACCTATCCGGAATGGGCGATCGTCTATGCCGCGCGCGACTATGCGGCGTTCACCGGCGGGAACTTTCCCTCGCGCTTTCCCTTCCTCGCCTATGCCGGCCGCTTCTGGCAGGACTACGCGCTGATGATCCGGGCGTCCGCCGCCTATCCATTCAATGTCCAGAACCACCTGATGCTGCTCGTCATCGGCACCAGCGACACGATCGAGCTTGCCGTCCAGGCGCTCTACGAGAACACGGCGGGGCGGCTCACCGAGGCGCTCGCCGGCTGGCGCTCCGTCCCCGAGGACGCCTGGCAGGCGAAGGTCGCGGCCGACTACGCCGCCTTCCTCGATCAGACGCCGTGGTATCGTTTCGACTATGCGCAAGCGCGCGCCGGCCTGTGGGACACCGCGCCCGCCGGCGGCCTTGCCGCGATCCGCTCATGGGAGCGCAAGCTCGCCTTCGGCGCCGCAGACACGATCAAGCAGGGCTATGCCGCGCTGATCGCGTCGGGGCTTTCGGCGACCGCGGACCCGGCCCTGCTCGATATCCATGTCTGGGCCGCCGGGCCGGTTGCCGGGGCCGTCGCGGGAGAGCCGGATACGCGGATCGAGCGAGATCTCGGAGCCGAAGGTGCCGTCTTCGTCACGCGGCGCTATCAGGTCTTCACCGGGATGATCCCGCGCCTGATCGAGAAGAGCGTGCGCTTCGTCGAGATCGGCGGCAACCGCACGATCTTCCTGACGGCGCTGGCAAAAGAGGATATCGCAGCGCCGCCGGGCGCACGGGCCGTGCTCTCCTACCGGCTGCCCGCGCAGCCTGCCGTTCGTCGCCTCGGCTATGCCGTCGATGTCGGGCGCCTGCACGCGGTGCTGCCGCAGCTCGCCGCGGCCGGCGCCCTGCTGGAGCATGTCTACGACTATTGACGGCGCCGCTCAGGCCAGCCGCAACAGCAGGCCGCCGCCGAGGATCAGCAGCGCGGCCGCGACGCGCCAGCGTGTCAGTGTCTCGCCGATCATCGCCACCGAGAGCAGCATGGCAAACAGGATCGAGGTCTCGCGCAGGGCGGCCACCATCGCGATCGGCGCCTTCGTCATCGCCCACATGGCGATGGCATAGGCCGCCGCGCTGAGGAAGCCGGCGCCGAGCGCGCTGCGCCATTCCGGCAGGACGACGCGCACGATCCCCGGCCCGCGCAGCAGCACGCAGAAGAGCGACGACCAGACGCCGTCGCAGATGTAGAGCCAGACGGCATAGCTCAAAGCGGTGTCGGCCGAGCGGGCGCCCATCCCGTCGGTCAGCGTATAGCCGGTGATGAACACCGAGGTGACGAGCGCATAGATGGCGGCGCGACCGCCGAGCCCGCCGAGGGCGCCGCCGCGCAGAGACATCAGGAAGGTGCCGAGCGACAACAGCACGATGCCGCCGATCGCCACCGTCCCCGGCGTCTCGCCAAACAGCACGATGGCCGCCAGCGTGGTCAGCAGCGGCGCGCTCCCGCGCGCCAGCGGATAGGCCTGCGCGAGATCGCCCGCATCGTAGGCGCGCGTCAGGAAATATTTGTAGCCGGTATGGAAGACCAGCGAGGCGCCGATCCAGCCCCATGTCGACGCCGACGGAAAAGCGACGAACGGCACCAGCGGAAGCGAGATGACCGCCGTCGCCGCCGTCATCAGCGAGATCGAGGCGAAGCGGTCGAGCCGGATCTTGATGACGGCGTTCCAGCCGGCATGCATGGCCGCCGCCGCCAGCACGGCCAGGAAGACGAATGCACTCATGGGCGGCGGCGCTTTCCTGCTGGGGCCGGCGCGCACCCGGCGCCGGCCGTTCCGCCACTCCGTAACATGGGATACCGGCCTTACAAAGCCGGCAAATCAATCAGGCGGCGGCAGGAACGGCCGTCCTGAGCGCGCGGTAGAAGGTGGAGGTGAACAGCTCGTCCGGATCGTAGGCGCGCTTGGCCGCCAGGAAGGCCGGCAGTTCCGGATAGCTCGCCAGCAGTTGCCCCCGCGTATAGTGGATCTGGTAGGGCAGGAAGAAGCGGCCGCGGTGCGACAGCGTGAGGTCGATCAACGCCCGCGTCAGCGCCCGCATCGCGGCGTTGCCGGCCGGGTCGGTGGACTGGTTGACGTAGAGCACCAGCGAGAAGGCCGGCCCGGTTGCATAGGGCAGCGCGATCGCGTCGGCCTCGACCACGCGGATCGACGCGTTGAGCAGGTTTGCCCGATGCGCGCGCAGCACCTCCCGCGCGGCCGGGATGAAGGCGGCATATTCCTCGCGGGGGAAGAAATATTCGTGCAGGATGTCGGTGTCGCCGGCGAGGTCGTTCGCGAGATACGCGACCGAATCGTGCATCGGGTCGTTGCGCGAGACCAGGCATGCCTCCCCTTCGCCGAGGGCCGCCGTGCGCGGCACCGTGCAGCTTTCGAATTTCGGCTCCAGCGTACGCTCGGCATACCATTTGGCCTCGCGCAGCCAGTCGCCATGCTTGGAGAGATTGAGGATCAGCCGGCGCAGGCCGGTGAGGCTCGGCGCGCCCAGCGTCGGCATGTCGGCCGGCGCCCGGTCGGCCACCCGCTCGTAGCGGTAGACCACCATCTCCTCGAGCAGCGAGCCCGGCGCCGTCGACAGGTGCCCGTAGAACAGGCCGAGCCGCTCGTCCCCGGCGATCCGGTCGGCGAAATAGACCGGGAAATCCGCGGAGGCGATGATCTCGCGCGCGGTCCGGTAGACGGCGTTGTCGACGATGTCGAACTCGGCCGAAAGCACCACGCCGAACAGGCCGTAGCCGCCGACCACATGGCGGAACAGGTCGGCGTTGCGGTCCTGCGAGCAGGTCACGACCGAACCGTCGGCCAGCATCAGGTCGAAGCTGCGCAGCGAACCGGCGATCGCGCCGGCATGATGGTCCATGCCGTGCGCGTTGACCGAGATCGAGCCGCCGACCGAGAAGATGTCGCTCGACTGCATCGCCTTCACCGCGAAGCGCGGATGCAGGACGGCCTGGATGTCGTGCCACGTCGCCCCCGGCTCGACCCGGACCGTGCGGCGCCCGGCGTCGAGCTCGATGCGGTTGAACCGGCGCATGTCGAGCACGAGCGCATTGTCGTCGAAGGCCTGGCCGCCCATCGAATGGCGGACGCCGGCCATCGCCACCTTCAATCCGCTGGCGCGGGCAAACGCCAGCGCGGCCGCCACGTCCGCGCGCGTCGCGACCTCGACCACCCCGTATACCGGGGTGCGCGACAGCCCGCCGGCGTCGTTGAGCGTGCCGCCCTTCATCGACCAGGGCAGCGCGGGGTCGAAAGCCGGGAGCGGCTGCAGCGGCGGCCGGGCCAGCGCTACGCCGTCGAGATCGGCGACGCGGCCCGCATCCTTCGGGCCGCTCGGCGCGCGCGCCATGCGGGCGACCGCGACCCCGCCCCAGGCGACCGCGCCCGCAGCCGCCGCGGCACCCAGGAGCAACCGGCGTGATATCCGCATTCTGCCTCGCCTCGTTCGGCCCGCTTGTCGCAGGATTCGCCGTCGCGGCCAAGCCGGGTGCGTTAGCCGCGCCTTAACCAATGCGGGGCTTTAATCGCGTTTGTTTCGCGCCGTCAGCAAAGTTGACGGCCGGAACTCTATCGAAAACCCTCAAAATCGGTTAACATGACAATGGCCGTGTTGTGCTCGTTCTCACGGCTCGGTAACCGGCCTGGCCCGGCACATGGGAGGCCATTGTGACAGGAAGCGTCAAGACCCCCCGTGACGAGGTGGTGATCGCATTGCGCGGTGCCTATTCGTCGGACGACATGACCCGGATGCAGGGTGCAATCGACGCCGTCTGCGGGGAGCTCGGGATTCCCGGCGGCGCGCGCCGCGACGCGGTGGCGCGGCGGGTCATCGCCGCCTACGAAAGCGGCTCGCGATTGCCCCTCAACCTCGTCCATGCCGGCCTCGGCGCGGCATAGCGCCGGCACCCTCCCCTGCCCGTCGGCGGACAGCCGGTCCGCACCCCGCCGACACGCGACTTATCCACTGCGCAGATGCCGCGGCACTTGCTCCTTGCACGGGCCGGCGGCACAATCGCTGGCATGAATAAGCGCGTTGCCGTCCTTGCCTCCGCCGTCGTCGCGATGAGCGCCCTTTCCGTGCCGGCCCTTGCCGAATGGCGGCTCGACGAGGGCGTGGCGATCGTCGAGCCGGCCGGCACGAACGGCACGGCCGAGCTGCTTGCCGTGATGTGCGGCGACCCGGTGCAGATCGAGATCTACTCGCGCGGCGGCCCGGTCCTGCCTGACGGCGACGACAGCGCCGCGGCGGACTATTTCTATCTGCCCGGCAAGGTGCGCGCCATCGTCGACGGCCGTAGCTTCCCGCTCGCCGCGGGCGCGTCGGATCAGGCGGTCGTGCTCTTCTCGGAGGGCACCAAGGCTGAAAACTACCTCGCGCCGCTGCGCGCGGATTTTCTCGAGGCGGTAAAGTCCGGCGGCACGCTGACGCTCGGCTTCGACGTGACCCCGGCAAACGGCGCCGACGGCTCGCCCTTCGAGACGATCGCCAGCTTTCCGCTCGAGGGCTCGCGCGCCATGATCGACCAGGCGCTGGCCGGCTGCGCACGGTAGCGGCAGGGTCCGCCGCCTCCTGACACCCTGCTGTCAGCAGCCCGCCCGGCCGCCGTTGCGGCAGCATTGCCGGCCTTTCCTTTGCCGCGGACTCCCCCCATATTCGG
>Ga0207868_1000251_pt1 | contig 67529 bp, 41 predicted proteins | sample Passage237B_FD_187370 | JGI IMG/M metagenome (GOLD analysis project Ga0207868, IMG submission 187370) | Cellulose adapted compost microbial communities from Newby Island Compost Facility, Milpitas, CA, USA - Passage2 37B (SPAdes) (version 3) ...
AATCATCCAAAAAATCTGCCTAAATTAACATTGCAAAATTAAAACAGGGTGGCTCAATTTAGTCCGGAAGGGTGGCTCAATTTCACCGGAATTATCACTTAGAAGTGATTTTGGGTAAAGTTAGGGATGGAATGCTTTTCCCAATCCAATTTTTTCCTCAAGGAATTAAATTTTTTTTGAACTAAAAATGCTATGGCTGCATTTGGAAGTTTATAGAGTCACTTTACCTAATTTGATCTTTGGCATATTCCTAAGGTGAAGGAAAAGATAACAGCTGCATTGAAAGATAGCTAACCGGGAACTTGTTGATTGGTGACAAGAACTTTCAATTATGTTATTGAATCTTATTGAAAAGATTGATTTGGTACTTTATTAATATGAAAGTGGTTAAATTCAATAATTTAAAATATTAGTATTGTAAAATATTGTAAAGCTGATTTTTTTTTCTTTCTTAGTAATACACCTTTTTCTCACCACTTCATTCATACTCTATGGCAATAAAAGTCGCAATTAATCATTGTACCACGTACAGATATGACAGGCTGGTATCTTTGTCTCCTCATGTATTCAGGTTAAGGCCAGCAGCACATTCAAGGACTCCGATTGAGGCGTATTCTCTGAAAATTACCCCTTCCAATCATTTTATCAACTGGCAACAGGATCCATTTGGTAATTATATAGCTAGGGTAGTCTTTCCGGAGAAAACCAAGGAAATGACCATAGAAGTAGAGGTTATTGCGGACCTGGTAGTAATAAACCCGTTTGATTTTTTTGTAGAGGAATATGCAGAGACGTATCCTTTCCAATATCAGGGACAACTGGAGAAAGAACTTTCTTTATATATGGAGAAAAAAGAAAGCGGTCCGCTGCTGAAGAAATGGCTTGCAGAGCTTGATTTAAGTAAAGAGGTTAATATTGTTGATTTTCTTGTATCAATTAATCAAAAGCTGTACAAGGATATCACTTATACCATTCGCATGGAACCAGGGGTACAGAGTTGTGAAGAAACACTTGGAAAGGCTCTGGGCTCCTGTCGTGATACTGCCTGGCTGCTGGTGCAGGCATTGAGACATCTTGGACTTGCAGCGCGCTTTGTTTCCGGATATCTTGTTCAATTGACCGCAGATATTAAGTCGCTGGACGGGCCTTCTGGTCCGGAAGAGGATTTTACAGATCTTCATGCATGGGCAGAAGTGTATATTCCCGGAGCCGGATGGATCGGGCTTGATCCAACTTCCGGATTATTTGCAGGCGAAGGGCATATTCCTCTTGCATGTACTCCTGATTATGTTAGTGCCGCTCCTGTTGTAGGAGCAACAGATAAATGTGAAGTAGATTTTTTCTTTGATAATAGAGTTACCCGCATACATGAAGATCCACGTGTAACTAAGCCTTATACAGATGAACAGTGGGCTGCTATCAATGCAGTAGGCAATAAGGTAGATGATGATCTGGAGAAATGGGATGTACGAATGACAATGGGAGGAGAGCCAACTTTTGTATCAATTGATGATATGGAGTCGGCTCAGTGGAATACCGCTGCAGACGGACCTCATAAGCGTTTGCTGGCACACGATCTTATATTCAGACTCCGGGAGAAATTTGGTCCCAAGGGCATGTTGCATTATGGGCAGGGTAAATGGTATCCGGGAGAGCCTTTGCCACGTTGGCAATACGGCCTGTATTGGAGAAAAGACGGCTATCCTATATGGAAAAATACAGACCTGATAGCACACGAAAAGACGGAGAAAGTCTATACTGTTGAGGATTCTAGGATTTTTATGGAGGAGCTTGCAAGGCATCTTGCCGTAAGCAGATATAACATATCTCCTGCTTATGAAGATGCATTTTATTACTTATGGGCAGAAGGGAAGACTCCTATTAATATAGATCCATTAAAATATAATCTTAAAGATAGTCTGGAACGTCGTACGCTTGCAACCCTTTTGGATAAAGGTCTGAACGAACCTGTAGGGTATGTACTGCCGATTGAATGGAATTACTGGAACGGGAAATGGAAAAGCTGTAAATGGCAGTTTACCCGGGATTATCTTTTTCTCCTACCTGGTAATTCACCCATTGGCTACCGATTACCTCTTGAATCTCTGGCTTATGTTTCCAAAGAACTCAGACCTCAGCAAATAGAAAGAAGTCTGTTCGAAGAACTGCCACCATTGGAAAACTATCATGAAAAGATAGCCCTTCGGTATGGCAGGATTTTTCAGCATATGGCCCCGCCTCAAAGAATCAGACATCAGGAAGTACTGGTGAATGAAGAGGAAGGTAAAAGTATCGGAAAGGACAGAAGAAGTCGTAACCCTTTAAAAACGGAAGAGGAAGAGCTGGATGTAAAGCCAATGTTTGAAACAGACATTGTAAAAACAGCCCTTTGTACAGAAGTACGTGATGGCTATCTGTATGTCTTTCTTCCTCCGGTAAGTTATCTGGAACACTACCTCGATCTGATAGCCTCTGTCGAGGCCACTGCGGAAAAGCTCAATATGCAGGTCAGGATCGAAGGATATGAACCTCCTCGCGACTATAGGGTTGAAAGGCTTGTTGTATCACCAGATCCGGGTGTTATTGAAGTGAACATCCATCCTACCAAAAACTGGAAAGAACTTAATAGTGTTATTAACACGCTCTATGAGCAGGCATATCTTTCAAGGCTAGGAACAGAAAAGTTCATGCTGGATGGAAGGCATACGGGAACAGGAGGCGGAAATCATATTACCATTGGTGGTGCGACTCCTTCTGACAGTCCTATTTTGAGACGTCCTGATTTGTTACGAAGTTTAATTACCTACTGGCAACATCATCCGGGACTTTCGTATTTGTTTTCCGGGGCGTTTATAGGTCCAACAAGTCAGGCACCAAGAGTGGATGAGGGCCGGGAAGATAGACTGTATGAATTGGAAATAGCATTTGATCAGGTGCTGGAAAGTGGTTTTATTCCTTACTGGTTAGTAGACAGAATATTTAGAAATTTACTCACCGATATTACCGGTAACACGCACCGCGCTGAATTTTGTATAGATAAATTGTACTCTCCTGATTCTTCTTCCGGACGACTGGGAATCCTTGAATTCAGAGCATTTGATATGCCTCCTCATAAACAGATGAGTATGGTGCAGATGTTGCTGATCAGAGCATTGATAGCACGTTTCTGGAACAAGCCATACAAACATAACCTGGTACGATGGGGGACGGAATTGCATGATAAGTTTCTACTGCCACATTTTGTGTACGAAGATATCAAAGAGGTGGTCAGTGAATTGAATGAAGCAGGGTATCCTTTCCAGATGAGCTGGTTTGAACCTTTCTTTGAATTCAGGTTTCCTAAGTATGGCTCTGTAATGATAAGAGGAATAGAAATGGAAATAAGAATGGCCATAGAGCCATGGCATGTATTGGGCGAGGAAATGAGTAGTGGTGGTACAGCCCGCTTTGTTGACTCTTCTGTAGAACGCGTACAGGTAAAGTTAAAAGGATTGAATGGCTCCAGATACATTGTACTTTGTAACGGGTGCAGAGTTCCTACACGTCCAACAGACGTGAAAGGCGAGTTTGTGGGTGGAGTACGCTATAAAGCATGGCAGCCGCCATCCGCATTGCATCCTTCCATAGGAACAGATACGCCTTTGGTATTTGATATCGTAGATACCTGGAACAACCGGTCCATAGGAGGATGTACGTATCATGTATCGCATCCGGGAGGCAGAAGTTATGATATCTTCCCAATTAATGGCTATGAGGCAGAATCCAGAAGAGTAAACCGTTTCTGGGATCATGGACATACACAGGATGTAATGCAGCCTGCCCCTTATTTGTCTTCAATAGCGCATTATATAAAACAGGACAGACCTCCTCTTGTCAAATATGATCCGCCAGTGGTGGAAGTAAATAATGATTTCCCAAGTACGCTGGATATGCGAAAATACAAGAAGGTAAACAATGGCTAACAGAGGAAGCGGAACGTAAACAAATTAAGCTATATAAAAAATGTGATAAGGAGGCAGGTTATATCCTTATCACATCTACCTCTACATTTAGCTTATGGCTTCCGCTGCTGAAAACAACACCTTTTAACGGAACAATATCTTTATAATCACGTCCCCATCCAATGGTGATATGATTATGAGAAGGAATCATGTTGTTGGTGGGATCAAAATCAACCCATCCTCGGTTTGGAATAAAAATGGAAAACCAGGCATGAGAGGCATCAGATCCGACGAGTTTCTCCTGACCTTCGGGTGGAATGGTTTCAATATATCCGCTTACATACCGGGCCGGTAGCCCTAGTGAATGAATGCATGCCAGAGCCAGGTGTGCAAAATCCTGACACACTCCTTTGCGATGTTTCATTACTTCAGAAGGGGGAGTAGCGATGGTGGTAAATCCTGGCTGAAACTGAAAATCCGTGAAGATGCGCTGCATCAGGTTTTCTGTAGCTTCAAGGAAAGGACGCCCTTTTAGAAAGGATTTCATGGCATATTCCAGGATTGCTTTGTTGGAAGACGTCATGGCTGTTTCCTGGATAAATTGGCGGGCTTCAAAGTACTCCTGCCGGGGTTCGCCCAGCAATCTTTTTACTTCCTCCCATGAAAGAATATCATGTCGTGTTATTTCAGCGTCATCTGGAAGTTTTTCAATAAGGGAATTTACTGTAACGGTTAATGCTTTATGTGCTTTCTGCAATGAAAAGTAAACAGCTTTATTCCCGAAGTAATCCTCGTATTCATTGACCACATCGGGTTCAGGATAGATGCTGAGTTCACTTTTGATACATTTCTGGTTATATATTGTCCGGGGGAACAGCTTCGCTATATTCTGACATAAGCTTACTTCTTCATTGTATGTATAGTTCGTTCTATGTATAATGTTGTACATCATAACCTGATTAGCTTAAGCGATATCTGAAGCAAATAATTGTTTTTGGCTTTGTGCATGTTTAAAATACGTACTTGATATTTCGAACGGAATAGCTGCTATAATGGAGTATAACCTGGAAAGAAGCTGGTCCAGGCAGTTGTATTCCTTTGTAACTGTATCAGATTTTGTCAGCTCTTTTGGGTCGGCATTCTTAAGTAGTGTGATGGCTTCTATCACCAGCTTTTTATGTACATGGACATCGTGGGCAGAATCTCTTTGGGGAAGTTCATTCAGGTGAACCTTTAAATTTTCCAGTAAATATATCAGGGAATGCGGATTATGAGGGTTAAACAGCATCAGGTCAAGTACAACAGGTAACTGAATGTGTGTTTTGTAGGTATACCTGTAGTTAACAAGACTTTCATTGCTGGATAAGAAGGTTTCCATTAGGTCGTATTGACTGGAAGCGCCGTGGTCCTGAACCAGCAGTGACCGTAACATGGTAATCAGCAGGAGACATTGTTCAATTTTTCTTCCACTGTCCAGGAGCAGCCATCCGTATTCTCTGGATATGCTTTCCCTGTTAAGACCAATAAATGCGATCATTGAAGTAATTATATTGTCCATAGAGCTGATCAGCTTATGTCGGTTCATCAGTGTCTCCTGATTTTCCCAGCTTTCTTCAAGGGATTTTAAAATTCTCCAGGTGTCTGCAGACCAATAATCCCTTACGGCATCCGCAGATCGTAGGATCATGGAAACATTGTATTTCAAACCTCCAATGCGTTCTTCGTTCAGAAAGAGATCAAACAATTCATTCCATGGAGCCAGTAGGGTTTGCTCACTGGTAAAGCCCGGATACGTACAGGTATAATGTGTTAGTCCTTTCAGCAAAATAGCTTCGGTATACTTGTCCTGATCAGTGGAAATGCCGCCCTTGCTGTTGATGTATTGTATTACAGCTCTAATATACCTTGCATTCGCCAGTATTCTGTCGGCATATCGGCCTACCCAGAACAGGTTTTCTGCAGTTCGGCTGGGCAGTGCATCGATATGTTGATGACGATTCTCTGTGAGAATTTCTTTAACAGGTTCCTCCGGTTTATCAGGGTCGGAAATGATCCAGGTGTCTTTGCTAAGCCCTCCTGCCTGATTGGATATGATAAAACTTCTTACATCGGATGAAATCCTCGTAAGACCTCCCGGCATTGCTTCATAGGTGCCGTTATTACTTACCAGGAAGCTTCGGAACATAACATTTCTCGGTTCAATAGTACCGTTTACATAAGAAGGTACCGATGAAAAAAGAATCTTTTCCTGACCTATATACAGGTAAGGTTTCATTTTTATTTGTTCTTTAAGTTCTTTTAAACCTGCGGAAGACAAGGACGACGCATCTATAGAAGAACTTGTGGCGGTGTCTCTGTAGATTCTTCGGATAACAAGTGAACTTAGATTGTCGAGTACATATTTTAATTCTCTGGGCTGACCACACCACCATGATGCAAGGGTAGGCAGAATAAGATCTTCTCCTGTGAAATAGTGTGATATGTTTTGGAGAAAAGGGAGGAGGCCGGGGTTTTCCAGAATACTGCACCCCAGAGGATTGGCAAGGCTTACATTTCCGGCGCGTATAACCTGTAACAGGCCTGGAATACCCAGTTGAGAATCTTCTTTCAGTTCCAGAGGGTCGCAATAGATGTCATCGACTCTTCGGATTATAACATCTACTTTTTCCAGTCCTTCAATGGTCCGGATCCATACAAAGTTATCTTTTACCATTAGATCTTGCCCCTGCACAAGGGAAATGCCTAAATGAGAGGAAAGATAAGAGTGTTCGAAATAGGTTTCATTTCGTGGGCCCGGTGTTAAAAGAACTACTCGAGGATGTTTCGTTGAAGGTGGTGCGATGGAATTCAGAGTGTTTCGTAAGGTTGTGAAATAAGAGGATAGTCGTTTAATTTTTACCTTATTGAAAAACTCCGGAAATATCTGTGACATAGCAGTTCGGTTTTCCTGAGAATATCCGGAACCAGAAGGAGCCTGTGTCCGGTCATTCAAAACCCAGATGTTGCCATCCGGACTTCTTGCCACATCGGCAGAATATAAAATCAGTCCGTGTTTGTTCTTAAAAGGAATTCCTGCACATTCTCTCAGGTAACCAGCATGGTTGTATATGAGTTCAGCCGGTAGGAGGCCATTCTTTATAAGCTTATTTTCTCCGTAAATGTCTTTGAAAATGAGATCCAGTAAATGTGCCCTTTGTTTTAGTCCGGATTCCACTCTTTGCCATTCGTTCTGGCTTATTAAGAAAGGAATCGGGTCAAGATGCCAGATTCTGCTTTGTCCGGAAGGATCTCCATAGACATTATAGGTAACACCGTTTTCCCGTAATAACTTTTGAAGGTATTGATTTCTGTTCGTAAATTCTTCGTTTCCAAGATCTTTATACGCTTCAAAGAACTCTTTCCAATGGTTGTGAATGTTCCCATTTTTATCGAGTAATTCATTATAGGAAGGTTGTTTACTTAAATAGTCTTTAAATTGAGCTTTTTCTATAGTATCCAGAGGCATGAATGTAGTAATGTAATTATGCGGGCCGATAGTATTCAATATACATTTTATTTAGCTAAAAGAACAGCGCAGGCTCATTTAGGTTATAATCTTCTCAAATAAGTTAAAGATTTTCAAAAGATATTAATAGTTTATATATGCCTTAAGGGGAATAAAAAAGCAAGGTTGAGGGCAACCTTGCTTTTTTTATGTAAACGGATGTTTTCAGGGGTTATTTTCTGAGCAAAAGTTTTTGGGTGGTGTTATAAGTATTTGATCGGAATGTTATAAAGTATAATCCTCCGGCAATACCCTCGGACGTCAGCTGTACATCAATGACCTGATTTGGCTGTATAGTGCCTTCATAAAGGATTCTAACGGGCATCCCTTTTTGATCCAGCAATTCTACTTTGGCAACATCTTCCTCCGGAAAGTTGAACTCCAGGGTGAGATTTTCTTCTGCTGGTTCAGGGTAAAATCTGAAATAAAAGGGAGAAGAGGCACTTGAGGATAGGGCTTCTGTTCTGAAGTTTGAAGTTCCTACCCTGGAAATTTCTATACCGTCAATTTTGGGTAAATTAAGTGAGGCGGTTAAACTCAGGTCAAGAGAGCCATCAATTACTTCAATAGTGAAGTTTTTTTGTCCTCCACTTTCTCCAAAGGTTTTATGGATATCAAACGCACGCAAAAGTTCTTTTCCTTCTGCATAGACATTAATCAGCCTGGTGTTGTCTTCTTGTTTTGCGTCAGAAAAGTATAGCTTAAGCAGGTATTGTCCCGGTGAAACGGGAAAGCTCCATTGCAGTGGAGTATTGGTTTGAAAGGTATATCGATGGTTGCCAAAGACATTGTTGGGAGCATCGGAATTATTCGGACCTTTCCATGTGTCGCTTCCGGTAGTTCGTGAATTAACAGGCTTTTCAAGGTATTCCGATGGAAGAACCTGTTTGTCCAGTGCCCAGTTTAATATAGGATCTTCAATTTCTGAGCCTCCGCAATTAATTCTGTAAAGAATGGTACCATCTGTGAGGGTAGGTCTTTGGATCAGAACTTTAACCTGGTCAGATGCAGAAGCCCCTTGATTATCGGTAACCTTAAGTTCAAGGGTATATTCTCCTTCTATAAAGCCGTAGGCATTTGTTGATAAGGCGGTGATGTTAGAGAAGGTAATCTGACTGGGGCCAGCAAGTTGTCGCCAGTAGGATTGTTCGATAGTACCGTCTTCATCTGAGGCGGTTCCGGAAAGAAATATTTTTTCTACAGGAAGCTCAGCAATGATGTCGTTTCCTGCAAATACTACAGGATAACGATTGGGGGTAGTATGGTCCTTTCTGTGTTCTAAAAGCCAGTTGTATATGGCATTTGGGGTTAAGCCTGTTGCATCTCTGGCAGGAGACTGAGGCAGGTTTTGGTATACGGTTCCCCAAAGAGAAGCATTGTGTCCGGCACCATTGATGACCGTTAGTTTACCGCTAACCGGAGGGTTACATTTGTTGTATGCATTATGCCAGTTAGTTGCACTTTTTCCATCGTTTTGTCCCTGGAACGACCAAACCGGAACATCTTTGGCATCGCATACATTAGGGTTAACCGTCACTGCGGCTATGGGAAGGATTGCAGCAATTTTTTCAGGGTAAGCAATGGTGTAATCCCAGATACCTCTGCCGCCTGCGCTTATACCTGTCAGGTAAATTCTTGAAATGTCGATTCTATACTTGTTTTTGGCCATTTCAATAAACTCGTCAACAAAAGATGGATACCAGTATGTTCTTGGGCTTTGGGGAGATAAAACAATAAAATTATTGAGTCCGTCAGTTTTACCTTCTGCAATAAGTTTAGGGGGAACGCCCTGGACAAGTGTAGAAGAGAGGTTGGTTCCTGCTTCTCCGGTTCCATGCAGATAGATTAACAAGGGAAATGAATTATTAGAGGAGGAATAAGAAGGAGGAAGGTATTCGTAGTAATTGATGGTAGACCGATAGAAGGAGGAGGGGTAGGATGTCGCCTTTTGCTGGCCATATATTAGTGACGTTTTGAAGAGTAAAATGAGGAATAATCCTGCTTTAAAATATGGCAGGGTAAAGGTTAGTGTTTTTCTGGTAGAAATCTGGTTCATGATTTTAATAATAAGGTTAAGTTTTTATTTGATAGAGAAGAATACTGAGGTAAATGTTGAATTGGTGCTCCCAATGGGAGGCATACGTTAAGTCCATAAGAATGGAGTAAAATAATATGTTGCAACATACAGTATATCAGATGCTAATAATAATTGGGAATATAATAAAATGTTTGTATGTGTGAAGGGTGTTTATTGTCAGTCGTTTAATTGTGTGTGTGATTTACATAAAATATAAAAAGAGGTCCTTGGGGAAGACCTCTTTTTAAAGAAATGTTTTTTAGAGAAAACTATTCAATAATTATTTTCCCGATATTTTTCACACCCTCGGAATTTTCAGTTTCAGCAAAATATAGTCCGGGTTGGAAATTGGCAGTCAGGGTAATAAGAGTAGTGCCAGTTTCGATCTCCTTGCTATACAGTGTTTTGCCTGTAAGATCTTTTATTTTTAGGGTTTTGGAAGAAAGGTCACTGGATCTGAATTGAAGGGTCTCGCCTTGCTTAACAGGTACAGGGAATACAATCAAATGATCTTTGAAATCATTCTGAATTGTTACGATTCTTGATTCAGATGTAGAGCCATTATAATCCACCTGAATGATTCTGTAGTAAACAGGTCCAAAATGCTTTGTGTTGTCGGTAAAAGAGTAGGTATTGATTTGTGACGTTGTTCCTTTACCTTCTACAGTACCAATAGTGGAAAAGGTACTACCATTCACGCTTTTCTGAATTAAGAAGTGTTTATTGTTCAGTTCCCAGGCTGTTTTCCAGGAGAGTACCGAGCCGGAAGTTGTTTTTCTTGCTTCAATGCTAAGGAACTCAACAGGTTGGGTACAAAGTTCAGTTGTGGCACAAACAAAGACTCTGCCACAGGAATTGGTTTTACCTGAAGTGGCGGAGATGCTTGCGATATTACCTTTCTTTTCAGGATAACAAGCTCCATCAGCAACGTCGCCAATGCTTATAACATTAGGTCCTGGGGTGTTATCTACAAGTGAGCCATATGGTTTGGCATTTCCGGAAATTCCAAATTCGGCTCCTGTAATTTCTATCCAATAAACAAGACCTTCATCGGAACCTGGAAGAGAAATATTTAGAGGGATAGTTCTCAAGGTAGGAGTCGTTGTTTTGGATACTGTTATGGATCCTACATTAGGATAAATAATTGTTCCTGGCGCATTTGCATTTACTTTACCACATGCATTTTCAATGTTATTTGAATAAATGTTTACAGTGTAGGTTGCTGTTCCTCCAACACTATAGTTCATTTGATAGAAATCAAGGGAGTTAAGAGCCAGATTGTTTCCTTTCACCACAATCATAGTTCTGATATTATTGTTGGAAGCGGTAATGTTTCCCATTGCTCCTTGAGATACAGTAGTGGTAAAAGAGTTTTTGTCTTCCGCATATAACCCGTATTCACATACTCCCGGGATTGTTACAAAATCAGGACTTTTAACATTAATGGTACTGTCGTTTATAATTGTACTGGTAAGTTTTGAACCACCTGTAGGTACATTATACCATTCTATATTTATATCTCCGTCCAGTTTGTTAGCACCTTTTACTGAAAAGGTTGCTTCCGGAGGGGTTGAGGTGCTACAATAAGTGCCTGTACCTTCCATGGTAGGTATAACTTTAGTAATTTTCATGGTACCACTTGCAGTCCCGCATCCGGCTTTGCTCACAGTAAGTTTATAAGTCCCCTCTTCTGTGGCCTGGTGGGATGATGTGTTTGAGGGCAGAGTGGTATTATTTCTTTCCCATTCAAAAGTTATATCGGGAGCAGAGATGTGTGAGTTAATAGTATAGTTAATAGGGTCGCAAAGCACCTGATCCGGCGAGATATTGACCTTAAGTTCATTTAATATAATGACAGAGTCGAGTCGGGGACATCCGATGTTATCCGCAATAGAATCGTAGCATAAATAGTATTTGCCCGCAGCGGGTGCGGATGTAAATGAGTAAGTAGGCCCATTACTTGTAGAAGGGAGGTTTGTACCAGAGCTATTTTTCCATTGGAAGGTATATTTGTTGGCTGCCAGTTGAGGATCAAGAATGATAGGTAGTGCCTCGTTACATGCATATATGGTATCAGGCAGTATACTTGTTTTACCCAGAGAAGACAAGTCTTTAATGTATTGACAGCTTGTGCTGAAAGATATATCATCCAGGGCAAGGTCATTTCCACCACTACCGGTTCGGATATTTTCTATACTTATGGGTATAGTGCCGGAAACATTACCAGAGTTCCATACCACAAAAAACTGATTCCAGTCGTGGCTCGCACTATCCACTCTTATTATATCTCCTACGACAGTATTGTTTATGGAAAAACGCAGAATTGGTGAGTTCTCAAAATATTGTCCTTCACAGGTTTGACAATTGGTATTGGTATTGATGTTGGCAAACCAAGCGGAAAAGAAATAGGTTGTATTGGGAAGTACATTGACTACCGTTGTATTATATGCACCTTTACCAACAGTTCCGTCTACGTCTATAATCAGCATACTATTACCACCAGGAGTATGATTTTGTATGTTTGCAAAATAGGAGTTGGAGGTATTAGGGTTGCTGCCCACTGTATAATTTCCCGGTCCTACAGTAGGTGAGGAATAGATATAATCACTGGTAAAGTTGACATTTCCCTGTTCGAAATCACCATTTTCAATCATATTATCCTTTTCTTCTACAGGACAGATTTGAGAATAGGCATTATTATAAAAGAGATAAATGCATGAGAGCAGCAGTGATAAAGTTAATGAGTATAATTTTTTTGCCATATTTTTATATCAGCGGTGAATGTTGTTGTTTTTTTTGTTGTCGGATTTTAATAATAAATATAACTATTTTAAAGTGAACTTAAAGATAAATACACAATATTAAATAAATGTAACTGATTGCACGGAATAAATTGAAGCAATTGGGTAACTCTAATGAAAAGGTGCACTTATGATAAATCCATGTATTTTTGTACCATATAGTATATAAATGTTCAGATTTAAGTTGAAAAAGGTTCAAAATTTTACCCAGTTTCTACTGTTTTTTGTATAAAGTGTTGAAAATTGGTGATTTTTTTGATTGTGGATAAAAAAAATGAAAAATAAATAGCTGGATCTTTGTTTTTTTGGTCAAAATTCCCAAAATTTATATAAAATTTGAAAGTAACCCCTAAAAAATAGGGTAGATTAAATAAAAACCTTTACTAATTATTTAAAATAAGCTCATTTAACAATGGCAAAATCGAAATTAGAGTACATCTGGCTTGATGGTTACAAACCAACACAAAGTCTTCGTAGCAAAACTAAAATTGTTAACGATTTCAGCGGGAAATTAGAAGACTGTGAAATGTGGTCCTTTGACGGTTCTTCTACGGAGCAGGCTCCAGGAGGATCTTCAGATTGTTTGTTAAAGCCGGTATTTGTCTGTCCAGACCCGCAAAGAAAGAATGGTTATCTTGTAATGTGCGAAGTTTTGTCTCCTGACGGAACTCCACATCCTTCAAATGGCCGCGCTACTATTGACGATGACGACAATGATTTTTGGTTTGGTTTTGAGCAAGAGTACTTCTTGTGGAATCCTGCTACCAATAAGCCACTAGGCTTCCCGGAAAACGGATTCCCAGCTCCGCAAGGTCCTTATTACTGCTCTGTAGGTGCTAAAAATGCATTTGGTCGTGAAATCGTTGAAGAGCATCTTGACGTATGTCTTGAAGCTGGCCTTAACGTAGAAGGTATCAACGCTGAAGTGGCAGCAGGACAATGGGAGTTTCAGATTTTTGCCAAAGGTGCTAAAGAAGCAGGTGATCAAATCTGGGTAGCTCGTTACTTATTGGAAAGAATAGGAGAGAAATACGGTGTGTCCATCAACTGGCATTGCAAGCCTCTGGGAGCTCTTGACTGGAATGGTTCAGGAATGCACGCAAACTTCTCCAACTCTGTACTTCGTACAGCTGGTAAGAAAGAAATTTATGACACTATCTGCCAGGCATTTGCTCCTGTAGTAAAAGAGCATATCGAAGTGTATGGTGCGGATAACCATCTTCGTCTGACTGGTAAGCACGAAACTCAGTCAATCGATACATTCTCTTATGGAATATCTGACCGCGGTGCTTCAATCCGTATTCCAATCGCTACTGTTGAGCGTGGATGGAAAGGCTGGTTAGAAGATCGTCGTCCAAACTCTGCTGCTGATCCTTACAAAGTAGCATCCAGAATTATCAAGACGGTCAAGTCGGTGTCTGCTAACTAATCATTCTTTTATAACAGTTATATTCGGAGGGAGAGGTACATTATGTATCTTTCCCTTATTTTTTTATTAAAAATGCAAGCGGTTAGAAAGAGGTCCGTATTACAGAGTTAATTTTTTCTGTAGTATTGCAGTATGGATGTAAAGGAATATATTACCTGGGCTGATTTTGAAAAAATTGAGATTCGTACCGGTACAATTATTAGTGCAGAAGAATTTCCTGAAGCGAAAAATCCGTCTTATAAACTGAAAATTGATTTTGGAGCAATAGGCGTAAAAAAGTCTTCCGCACAAATTACCAAACTTTATAAGAAGGAAGAGCTGGTGGGAAAACAGATCGTAGCAGTAGTAAATTTCCCTCCCAAGCAAATTGCCAATTTTATGAGCGAGTGCCTTGTATTAGGTGTGATAAATGATAATAAGGAAGTTGTACTGTTACAGCCGGATCTAAAAACAGAAAACGGTCAAAGAATCGCTTAGTAGTATAGAGAAGAGTGTTGGGTTGGCCGAATTTGCAAATTTGCTGGGAACAGTCTATTTTTAGAGCCAAATTTTAAATTCAAGGACTGGCTGGCTACATTATTAACTGTCTTGAAATTGACAAAGAAAGCAATTGAGTATTCTTCCATGGGGTTTTTCTTGTCTCGTCACGAATATCATTATCCCTTTCGTTTTGCTCTTTTTTCATTTCCTGATCTTTGAACAATAACTTCACTGTATCCGGAAGTAGGAATAGTTGTATCAATGTGTAAGACTGGTTCTGTTGGATTGTGTAATTCTTTGACTGATTTATAACAACAATTAATTGTCACGTGTTAATTTATAAATTGCAGTCGGATATTTAAGTAGAGAAAGTTTCGGAGATATTCCTTGTAATTAACAATATAAATGAAAAGAGTAGTCGTTACGGGTATCGGAGCATTGACTCCTATCGGAAATACAGCTGAAGAGTTTTGGAAGTCTCTTATAGAAGGAAAAAGCGGAGCCGCCCCAATTACAAAATTTGATGCACAGCATTTTAAAACAAAATTTGCTTGTGAGCTTAAACAGTTTAATCCCCTTTCCTTTATTGAAAAAAGTGAAGCACGAAAGTATGACTTGTATACCCAATATGCTTTGATTGCAGTAGGGGAAGCGGTTAAGAATGCCAATGTATCGTTTGAAGAGCTTAACCCTCATCGTATTGGAGTAATATGGGGGTCAGCTGATGGTGGAGTGATTACTTTTGAAGAACAGTATGGGGACTATATTGCGAATAACAGAATTCCTAAGTTTAATCCTTTTTTTATTCCTAAAAGGCTGGTAAACATTGCCTCTGGAATTATATCTATAAAATATGGATTAAAGGGAGTAAACTTTACTACTACCTCAGCATGTGCTGCTTCGAACACTGCATTGATTGATGCCTTTAATTACATTCGCTGGGGAAAGGCAGATATGATTATAACTGGCGGATCGGAAGCTCCTGTTAATCAAAGTTCTATAGGTGGTTTTAATGCCCTGAAAGCGCTTTCAACGAACAATGATAATTACTCTTGTGCTTCTCGTCCTTTTGATGTGAATCGTGACGGATTTGTAATGGGAGAAGGTGCAGGGGCAATTATTCTTGAAGAGTATGAGGCAGCTAAAAGAAGAAATGCTCCTATTTTGGCTGAAGTAGTGGGTGGCGGAATGGCTGCAGATGCTTATCATCTCACAGGGACACATCCAGAAGGCGATGGTGCCTATAACGGAATTATGCTCGCTCTTGAAGATGCAGGTGTGAAGCCTTCAGAAGTTAATTATGTCAATGCTCACGCAACGTCTACACCGATGGGGGATATGAGTGAGCTGAAGGCAATTGAAAGAGTATTTGGGACTAATTCGGGATTGAATGTCAGTGCTACCAAATCTATGACAGGGCATTTATTGGGAGCAGCAGGGGCTATAGAGGCTATTGCTTGTATCAATGCCGTTAAGAATGATATTGTGCCTCCAACGATCAATACTGAAAGTGTAGATGGGGATTTTGGAAATAAATTTGACCTTACGTTAGGGAAAGCTGTTAGTAGAAAAGTAACTTATGCATTAAGTAATACCTTTGGCTTTGGAGGGCATATTGCAACAGCTTTATTTAAAAAGTTTGATAACTAGTTAAATTGATACAGGTTTAAATTGAAAAGCGCACCGCTTAGTGCGCTTTTTGGTTTTGGTTAGTTTTTAAGAATTGTTCTTGTGTAGCCGCGGGCAGGAGTTGTTACCTTGAGTATATATAATCCCTGACTCAGGTGTTCTCCGATTTCTATTGTATCAGAGTTTAGAGAACCTGAGGAATAGACTTCTTTACCTTGTAAATCATATATTTTTACTGACAGAATCGGGTCTCCATTGTCTATTGATACAGAAGTTGTAGAAATAAACGGATGTGGGCTGGAATGAATAGAAGCTCTTTTTGTGTCCGGACATTTGCTTAAAATAATAAGCATGGAATACTCCTTGTAAAAAGGTGCTACGGAGAAGTTAACTCCGGCATGTAAAGAAACCGTAGTTGGGTTGTATGGACTGAAATTAACATAAACCTTTCTATAGTCAGAACCATCACGTCTTAATCTCACATCACTGTTGGACCACCAGGATACATTGGTGGTTGGAAGATCGTTGTTGAGCGTGTATTCATAGGTGCGCTCTGTTTCAATGCAGGAGGGACCATTGATTCCTACTGGTAATTCAGACGTAATAACTTTTACCGACACGACTTCGGAAGCAGTGGTAGCTCCTTTATTGTCGGTGACGACAACTTTAAAGTGATAGGTACCTGTCGTTATTTTGGATAGTGTATATGTATAGGGAGTGGTTGATGTTGTAAACAGTTTTTCATTTTCTCTGAAAAATTTTACCAGCACTATATCTCCATCTGTATCTGTAGCCTCAGCAGTGATTGTAAGATCTGTCCCTTCTGTAATAACTGTTCCGCCCTGGGGAGATGTTATAATAACAGTAGGAGGAAGGTTGGGTATTTCTCTGATCAGTAAAGAAGAAACAGAGTCGTTAAGCTTGTTGTCGTACAGGCAGTTATCATTTACTCGGAGGGTCAGGGAAGTCCCTTTAAAATGATTGTCTTGAAATAAGACGATTTCATATCCGTCTGTAACTTTTATCCCGGAAATATCTTTGTCCTGAATTCCAAAAGATACAAGCTTTTCTGTAGTATAATACCCCGTATCAAGTCCGATTGCATATCCTGAAAGCTGGTAACTACAATGCTGATAGATTATGGCTGCAGGTTTTTGCACCGTTATGGTGATTTCTGGTGAGATTGTGTATGCGCCTTTATTGTCTGTGGCTTTAGCTGTCAGTCTGCTGATTCCGACTGGTGCTGTTTTCCATATATAAGAAAAAGGAGGAATAGAGTCTTCGCCGATTTTTGTTTTCCCATTGTAAAATTCCACTTTGGTAATGACTCCATCCTGATCTTTTGCTTCAGCAATTAATTCAATTGAAGGAGCCAGGCAGGTTTCTTTATTGTCGGGTTTAGTTAAGGAAACTACGGGAGGTTGATTCACGACCGGAGCAACATTTATAAAGCCGGAGATAAGATATTCTCCGATAGATCCATAGGCAGAATAACCTTCATGGACTGGGTTATCTTTCCCGGAGCCTTTGATATGCAGGAAGTAAGTCCCTTCTTTCAGGTTTAGACTAAAATCTGAGGAAAGGCTGGTTTCCGGGTTGGAATAAGCAATTGTTCCTCCTTTTGTATCAGTGATATAGGCTTCAATGTTGAGGTTGGGATAGGAAGAAGTAGGGACGATCGATATAGTGGCAGGGCCTCCGGAGGTGGAAAAATAATATACATCTTCGTCTTCTTCATTGGTGATAATGCCTGTTTGGTCAGAGATAATTTCACCTGTGCTGGTGAACGAAAGTTCTTTGTGAGAATCCTGATCTGATTCATCAGGTCTGAAGCCAAGTTTGGCGGTACCAAATGCTATTATGTCGATATCGTCCTGCAGGTTACTGGCGTTTTTATACTCTCCTTTGCTCCATTGTACAAGTCTGGAGTAATAACCTATTCCCATTATCGGGGCCCAATCCTCTGTGCCATAATAGTATTCTTCCTGAGGAGTTAGTCTTCCGTCGTGACTGAGACCAAGGGTGTGACCAATTTCATGAGAAGCAGCTTCTCCTGCTCCTTTTATTCCTGTGTTAAAGACCCAGCATGGGGTGTCGGTTCCCCAGGTAAATGACCCTACATAGGCAATGCCTCCTGTTCCCGGAGCGGCTGTCGTAGTGGGCGTAAAAATACACCGCATTCTTTTGTCTTTTTGAGCTGCTTGGTAAACGCTTTCACTGGTTGTTATATTTAGGTTAAAAGGCCGGTAATCTTCACTGACAAGGTTCCAGATCTCTATAATTTCATTCTCTGAAAGGAGTGCTGGTAATGCATCAATGGGATTTCCTCCGTTCCAATACGTTCCGGACACATAGTGTCCGTCGAAGTCGAGAAGTACTACTCCTTCTGCGCCGGGTAAACTTTGCAGGTTTAAAACAGCAGAAGGAAGCGGAGTCGGCGAGTTGGTAGATGCAACAGAGTTGAGTGGTGCTCTGTAATTGATGCAGATGACATGATCTATTGGTACTTCTGTGACATAAACATCGCCAAGAGTGTCTGACTGGTACTTGTAAGCTTTTTCAATTTCCGGAATAATCACTTTTCCTTCCAGCTGGTTATTTTCTATGTTAAAGTAAATGGTTGATGTTGAGTAGGTTTTAAGGTTTCCAATAAACTTGTTTTTTTGCATTTCGGCCCCTGAGTAATTGAAATGTCCATGGTAAGATGTATCGGTGGTTTTGATGGTAAAAGGTTTGCCGGATCTTTTTTGCTTGTTTATAGAAGTGGTAAAAGAACTGACTGTTCCTACTTTCCTTTGATTTTGAGAAAAAGAGGTTAGTGTTGAGGTTAGTAATAATATACATGTAATGACATAGAAGATAAGTCTTCTTTGGGGTAGCGGTAAATTCATATTTTTTGTATCTGTTGTTGATTGTTTTTAGCGAGTTGTTTTGTAAAGGATTTAAAAGTTTATGTACTTTTTAATCTTGAAATTTATGGAAAACAGTTGAATGTATATGTAAAGGACAGATAAGTTTTGTGTTCGTGGCTTTGATTTCGATGAACTGCTTGTTTGTTTGGATGTAATTTATCGGTTTGAAATTTTACATTTTTGTGTTGGTGTAATGAATTGTGTAAAAAGCGACGATTTTTGGGCCATGGGCAGGTAGTAAGGCTTTACATTTTTGCACAGCCCTCTGTTAAAAGAGGAATTATCAGAGAATAAATAGTATTGTGAAAATGGATTATTTCAATATTTTGACGGATGTAAAGCGCTTACTTTTATATATAAGTTGGATGTTGTTAAAAAAATATTAAAAATGTATTAATTTAAGATTTGGCCATTTTTTTTTATATATTTGATAAGTAAATCTTTTTCCTAAGATCGTTTATTTGATGGTACTTTTCAATGTATTTCTGGGGGTAATATTCATATACTTATCGGTATCGGTTATCTATGCTTTTATTTTTGCTTTAGCCGGCAGATTGGGTAAAACAACGAGTACTCCTGCTTCTGCCAGTTACAAAAAGTTTGCAGTATTTATACCTTCTTATAAAGAAGATGAAGTGATTTTAAATACAGCAAAAGAAGCACTGAAGCAAACATATCCTGCTGAATTTTTTGATGTTATAGTTATTGCCGACTCATTACAGCCATCAAGTATTGAATTGCTGAAAACCATGCCATTAAAACTGGTGGAAGTCAGCTTTGAACAAAGTACAAAGGCAAAATCCATAAACGAAGCTTTTAAGGCGTTGCCAGAAGATTATGATTATGTTTTAATCCTTGATGCGGATAATGTGATGGCCCCTGATTTTATAGATAAGCTGAATTCCAGACTGATTTATACAGGAGTTAAAGCTATTCAGGGCCATAGAATTGCCAAAAATCTGAATACAAAGTTTGCGATTCTAGACGCGATCAGTGAAGAAATAAATAATCATATTTATCGTAAGGGGCACAGAGTATTAGGTTTTTCTTCCGGATTAATAGGGTCCGGAATGGCATTTGATTATAAATACTACAAAGCCCTGATGAAGACCAATAATGCCATTGGGGGATTTGATAAAGAATCTGAATTAAAAATACTAAGAGACCGATTAAAAATTGAATATGTAGAAGATGCCTATGTGTACGATGAGAAGGTAGAAAATTCTGAGGTATTTAAAAATCAAAGAAGACGATGGATTTCTGCACAGGTGCATTATTTCAGAAAATACTTTTTGTCTGGTTGTTACCATCTGCTAACAAAAGGTAACTATGACTTTTTTGACAAGGCTTTTCAGCAGTTTTTGTTACCAAGAATGCTTTTGTTGGGGACGGTTTCTATCATGGCCGTGGTTGCCGTATGCTTAAACGTTGTATTCAATGTTGATTTATTTCCCGGAGTATATTTTTGGGTAGCTATAGCAGTGTTGAAGTGCCTGAGTGTGTTACTGGCTATTCCTAACAAGTTTTATAATAAACAGACGCTTAATGCTACCATTGAGTTGCCCAAGGTTTTATTTTTAATGTTTTTGACATTGTTTAAGTTGAAGGGGGCTAATAAAAAGTTTATCCATACGCCTCATTCTGGCAGTATTGTACTAACAACAGAAGAAGAAATAGAGTCTGGGGTAAAGTAAAACCGACTTCTATTTACTTTTATTAAAGTAGATAGAAGTCAGTGCGTTTATTCCTATTTTTTTATAAGCATTTTTTTGTTTCAAATCCTCTTATTAATCATAGTTATAGGTTAAGAAAGTGTTGGGTTGTTCTGTGTATCAAGCATACTGAAAGCCTGGTGTGTAATGTAACTGCTCAAAAATAAAGGCGTAGTTGGCAGGTGTTTTGATGTGGTTGCGTGCATGCTCGCAATGGCTATATAACAAACAGGCTGTCCTTTTGAGACAGCCTGTTTGTTATGTTTAAGAACAGATTGGTATATCGTCCTGATCGAGTTAGTCCGCTCGCTTAGCTTTTTCCCACACAGCAGATTGTTTTCCTTTCAGGTATCTGAAAAGTCCGAGATAAACGGCGTAATTCATGATAAAGAAATAGTAAGGGATAAACAGAGCCTTTACTCTGATCTGTTTGTTTTCCAGATACCATCCAATTAGTGCCAATGCATAAAAGAAAATCTGTCCGGCAAAAATAAGGTCATAGATGGGAGATTTGTCGATCAGAAGGAAGTTTAATGGGATAAGCAGCAATAAGAACAATGGCGCAAGCGTCCATCGTAAAACTCTGTGGGAAATATACTGGAAGGTAAGAGTAAAGTGTTTGAATGGGTTTAAAACATGGCTGAGACGTACCATGGACTGCCATGCACCTGCACAGATTCTTATTTTACGTTTGAGTTCTTCTTTAACACTTTCTGAAGCTGTTTCCATGGCATAAGCATTGGGTTCATAGACAACTCTGTATCCCTGTGAGGCAATTCTCATGGAGAGCATAAAGTCGTCCAGAATAGTGTCTTCTTCCAGTTCAGAAAACAATTCTTTTCTAAATGAAAATAATTCTCCGGCTGCACCTACAATGGTTAGAAGTTCAGAGTCCATACGTTTTAAAAAAGACTCATATTTCCAGTATATACCTTCACCTGCACCGGAGGCAGAGTCTTTTTCCTTTTTTAGAATTCGTTTTTCTCCAGAAACAGCCCCTACAGCGGGATCAGCATAGTGTTTTACGATTTCCCTGATGGCATTGGCTGGTAACATGGTATTGGCATCGGAAAAAATGACAATAGGAGTGGTTACAAATTTCATGGAACGGTTTTCCGCAGCAGATTTTCCTGCCCGTTTATCTTCGTGTAATACCGTTACCCCCTTGTATCGTGCTGCAATTTCAGGTGTCCCATCGTTGGAGCCATCCGTAATGAAGATTATGTTAAGTTTTTCGACAGGATAATCAAATGAAAGACAATTTCTGATTTTGTCTTCAATGATGCCGGCTTCATTGTAAGATGGGACTATAAAGGAAACTTCTGGCTCAAAATTCGGATCAGAAAGTGTACCGGAAGGATTAAAAATACGTTTAATTTTTACCAGTAGAAATAATAAAATTCCGTAACCGAAGTAAGAATAAAAAATTATGAAAATTCCTAGCCAGAATAGTATTTCAAAAATATTCATATTAAATTGATTAAAGTTCTAAATTTAGGCTTAATTTAAGTAAATATTAAAAAAGAACATCATAAGTTTAATGATATAATTTGTTAAATTTGTAAGAAGGGATAAAAAATAAAATTGGATTTTAGCATGGATTTTAAACTTTTTTTAAAGGTTTTATTGAAAAGAAAATGGTTGATTTTAGGGATCACCATTTTGAGTTCAATGGCAACATTTTTTCTTGTATCAAGAGCTCCCAAAGTATATGTTTCATCTGCCCAGCTGGCTACGGGCTTTACAGAAAGAAGTGATGAAAAACATGAACCCCCGGCCAGTATTGCCAATAAGTTCAATAACCTGATAGAAATAATCAACTCTCCTCATTGTATGAGTCTTGTGTCGTACAGACTTGTTTTAAATGACCTGCGTTCCGAACAACCTTTTGGAAAAGTACACAAGGTAAAAGATGAGTTTGATACGGATGAGTTAACCGAGATTGTAAAAGTTTATAAGTCAAAATACGATTCTCTGGATATAATTTATGGTAATGATGAACGTGAGCAGAGTGCTGTGCGGGTATTGAAGATACTGGGGTACGAATATTCCACACTAATGGACAATTTTACTGTTACCAGAATTCCGAACAGTGATTTCATTGAAGTGAAGTTTTCATCTCCCAATCCCAAGTTATCTGCTTATGCTGTTAACGTTTTGTGTGATGAGGTGGTAAGGTATTATGCTTTTATCAAGAACCAGAGAAGTGAGTCTTCTTTAAGTTATTATTCCAAAATTCTTGTAGAGAAAAAAGAAGAACTGGATAATAAGATTGATTCACTAAATAAATTCAAGGAAATGAATGCGGTTACCAACTATGGGTTGGAAACACAGGCAAAACTTGATCAGGCAGCGCGTCTGGAGTTAAGCAGGGAAGAGGAGTACAAAAAAATTCAGGCTTTGAAGAAAGCTCTGGCATTAATCAAAAAGGAGCTGAATAAGGGAGGGATAGATGAGTCGGAGGTTTCAGGCAGCAGCTCTAATACGAAGATCATGGATTTGAGAAGTAAAATTTCAGATCTGAATAACAAGTATTTATTGACTGGAATGACCAGTAAGGCCTTGAGAGACTCGCTTAACTCTCTGAGAGCTCAGTTGGAAAATCAGATATCCAAGTCTCTTAATGAAACGACAGGAGGGAGTATCAGCAATGCTGGGATCGATTTAATGGAGAAAAAAATTAATACGGAAATTGAACTGGAAATTGCTACAGAGAACCTTAGCACAATAGAAAATTCAATCATTAGCCTTAAGGGAAATCTATCCAACTTTGTCAATAAAGAAACAGCGATTTCCAGACTTGAAATGGCTGTGGCTGTTGCCAAAGAAGAGTACCTGAGGATTCTGGATAAATACAATGCAGCTAAAAATACCTCTGCGAATGCCGGAAATCTTCGTCAGTCTGAATTAGGGCTACCGGCAAATGCACCTCAGCCAACCAATAAATCCTTATTGAGTATACTGGCTGGTGTAATAAGCTTTACATTTTGTATCGTATTTGTTTTTGTCCTGGAATATCTGGATGAAAGCGTACGAACTCCTTCTAATTTTATAAAGCTTACGGACTTCAGGCTGTTGGGCAGCGTGCAGAAAATTAATAACAAAAAGGGAGGGCTTTTAACGGCTATTGATGCAACCAACTACAATAATGCTTTCCGGAATCAGTTGAGGAAAATTCGTTTTGAGATGCTTGAATCGAAAGCCCGGGTATTCCTTTTTGTCAGCACCCAAAGGGGGCAGGGAAAGTCGTTTACCTTACTGGCTTTGGCCAATACTCTAAGTCTGAATAACAAAAAAGTTCTGATTATAGATACGAACCTAAAAGGCAATAACATATCCAAGGCCTTGGCTTCCAAGGTAAACATCGAGCGTTATATCAATCTTGATGAGGCCAACAGTAATAAAGATCTTGCTCAGTGCGGATTCAATCTTATTACCACCACAGATATCAGCGGAGTAGATCTGATTGCATCTAAAAATACCTTAATGTCTCCGTCAGAATTTTTTACTGGCAGAAACTTTAAAGCGTTTCTGGAAAAGGCTAAGGAGAAGTATGATTTTATACTCTTTGAAGCATCAGATTTAAACGAATATCCAGATGCATTTGAGTTTGCACAATATGCAGACAAAGTGATCGGAGTGTTTTCTGCGGATGCTGAAATTAAAAATGTAGATAAGAGATCCTTTGGATTTTTAACGAGTCTGAATGAAAAGTTTGCCGGGTTTGTGTTGAATAAGGTAGAACCAGATCATATTAGTTTATAAGTGATCAATTAAATATAAAATGGATGCATTTCTCCTCTGCAGGTAGGGGAAATGCTGTTCATGTTTTACATTTTTATACTATTCGGAAAAAGGATGAAATTTTCTAAAAATTCATATTGGATTCAGTCGGGGATTTATACTACCCTCCAGAAGTTTGCCATCATATTTTTTAACTTTGGCGGGTTTTACTTCCTTGTAAGAACATATTCCAAGACAGAGTTTGGAATTTACGCACTGTTTACAACTATTTTTTATTTAATAGAAACTGCCCGAAGTGGTCTGATACGAAATTCTCAGGTGAAATTTCTGGCGTCCGAACCTGAAGCAGAGCATCCTTTTATCAATACGGCTTCGCTTGTAATGAATTTTGCTTTCACAGTAGCCACGTCGATAATCATCGTGGCGATAGCTTCTTATCTTACCGAATTGTGGAGTGCTCCGGACCTGGATAAAATGCTTTATTATTCTTTGCTTACCTCATTTGCCCTGATTCCTTCCACACAGTTTGAGTTTATACAACATGCCAGAGGAGACTTTAAAGGCGTCTTTATAGCCACACTGGCGCGTTATGGAACCATATTCCTCTTTATATTTATCAGTTATCTGATAGATTTTAAGTACAGTCTCGTTACTCTTGTGAACGTTCAGACGATTGCAGCACTTATTGGGTCTCTGGTGAGTTATATGGCGGTAAGAAAAGTGCTTGAATTTTCGGCCACGTTAAGCAAAGAATGGTTCAATAAGATCTTTCATTATGGGAAATATACCTTTGGAACCAATGTAAGTGCCATGATCAATAAGAACATTGATCAGGCCATGCTGGGCTCCATGATCTCAACTGCCTCAGTTGCAACCTATACGGCGGCCTTGCGTATATCAACGCTTATTGAAGCGCCAACCTTATCGGTAGCAACGATTGTATTTCCGCAAAGTGCCAAAAGAATGCAAACCGAGGGGCCTGCTGCAGTTAAATATTTATATGAAAAATCGGTCGGAATTCTCATTGCCATTATGCTGCCTGCAATGATTTTTGTACTCCTTTTCCCTAAATTCATAATTCAGGTTATAGCAGGGGATAATTATCTGGATACTGTGCCGATTTTACAGGTTACTATTATATACAGTTTTTTCGTTCCTTATGCCCGTCAGTTTGGTACAGTGCTGGATTCCATCGGGAAACCAAAAGTTAACTTCTATTTTGTGATTTTTGGGGCATGTCTGACAGCCATGTTTGACTACTTTTACATTTCGAAGTTTGGGTTAATCGGTGCGGTGTATGGTACACTGACAACTTACGTTATCGTGTTTACGCTGAACCAGATTATCTTAAAAAGATTAATGGATATCAGCCTGATCAATACATTTATGTATGCCAGAAACTTCTATATAGATGTATTCAATCTTGCTGTTACTAAAATGAAGCTTAGTGGATTGCAGATTAATATTAAAAATTGATTTATGAATCGGGATTTGGATATAATCATATTTGCGCTTCCACGATGGGATGGGAACTACTCATCAACCTCCTACTCATTAGCCAAGGAATTTTCGAAAACCAACAGGGTTTTTTATATAGATAATCCCTTTACTATAAAGGACTTTATTACTCAAAATAAAAGTCCCAGAATTAAGGCCAGAAAATCGGCTTTACTATTTGGTAAAAACATCTATAGGAAAGTGAACGGACTTTCGGATAATTTTACCGCCGTTACACCTCCATTAACGATACCCAACAATTTTCTACCTTCGGGATATTTATATAATGCGTTGTCGTATGCCAATGATAAACTGATATACAAGACGATAGAAAGGATTATTAAGGATTATAATGTAAAGAAGTACATATATATCAATTCTTTTAATCCGTTTTATGCCAGAACACTTCCTGATAAAATAAAGCCACTACTTAAAATTTATCAGACGGTAGACGATATCAGTCAGAGTAGTTATACTTCCAAACATGGGACCCGGTTGGAAAAGAGAGCGGTGGCTTCGGCAGATCTTACTCTTGCAACATCCCAGCAATTGACAAGGCTGATGAAGGCGTACTCACCGGAGGTGCATTATTTACCCAATGCAGCTGATGTGGAGTTGTTCAAAACAGCGGCGTATTCCAAGCTGGAACTTCCGAAAGAATTGTCAAGTATAGACAAAAAAGTAATTGGCTATGTAGGAAACCTGGACAGGCTTAGAGTGGACTATGTACTGCTTAAGAAAATTGCAGAGTTTCATAAAGATAAAATCTTGTTACTTGTTGGGCCCAGCAAGTATGAAACGTATAAAGAATATGGGCTTGATCAATATCCCAACGTAGTGATTACAGGAGGTAAAAAGCTGGAAGAACTGCCTGGGTATCTTCAGAATATTCATTGTGCGATTATCCCGTTTGTGTGCAATGAACTGACGAAGAGTATTTATCCGCTTAAGATCAATGAGTACCTGGCTACCGGGACACCGGTGGTTTCTTCAAGATTTTCAGATGATATCAACGAATTCAGAGATGCTGCGTATCTGGCAGACTCACATGAAGACTTTCTGAATAAGATTGAAATGGCAATCAATAGCGACAGTGAAGAGAACAGAAAGTTCCGGATTCAGTTTGCCGAGCAAAACACATGGTCGGCAAGAGTAAACAGCTTCTGGAAAATTGTGGATCCTTATTTGGAACGTAGATAAATCAGAGGAATTTATATGAAACAAGAAGAAAATAAAGAAAATGAAGCATTTAATAAGGCATTGGAAAAGTTTATGATCCTTTTCTGCCTCGTAACCTGTTTATTTTTCTTTATTAAAATATTATTCTTTTAATGATGGAAGGACTATTAAAAGAGAGGTTGGGGGACGCAAAGGAATGGTTTACCAGAAAAGCTATTATTGAAAAGTTTAATAATCTGCCAGGATATCTGGTGCTGGTATCTGTAGCTTTGTTTTTTGCTTTTGCCGTAAGTAAAGGAGGCCTGCTGGCAGGCGTGATTTTACTTAGCCTTATAGTGGGCGTCCCTGTTGCTTTTATTTGTCTTTTTCAGCTTGAAATCGGTGTTTTTATCGTCCTGATCTTTTCATTCTTCATATTAACGATACTCCGGTTTGTCGATGTGCCACTGGGCCTGACAATGGATACCCTGATATTTTTAATGTTTTTTGGACTTTTTATAAAACAAACAAGAGAGCGGGACTGGAGTTTTGCTAAAAATCCTATCAGTTATGTAATCCTGATCTGGATCTTTTATAACCTGATTCAGGTGCTTAACCCGGGGGCAGCTTCAAGACTTGCCTGGGTCTATACCATCAGGAGCATGGCGGGGATCATGGTATTGTTTTTTATAGCCTTGTATGCTTTTAAATCAATGGTCCATGTGGGGTATTTTATTAAGATATGGTTGGGCCTGATGTTTATAGTTGCTATTTATGGATTGTTTCAGGAAATCCATGGTCTGATGCAGTTTGAGTTGGACTGGATCATGCAGGACGAATTGAGATACAATCTATATTATAACTGGGGGCGTTTCCGGAAATTTTCTTTTCTGAATGATCCGACCACTTTTGGTATTGCAATGGCTTATTCTGGTATAGCCTGTTTTGCTCTGATGGCAGGTCCGTTTTCTGACATTAAGAGAATTCTGCTGGGGATAGCAGGAGCTACAATGCTGGTTTCAATGGTCTATTCCGGAACCAGAACGGCTTATGCCATTGTTCCGGTGGGGTTTATGTTCTTTACTTTACTTACCTTTAAAAGAAATATTTTAATTTTTTCAGGTATATTTTTCATCATAGGGACTGCGATTATCGTAAGTCCGATAAAAAGTTTAGGCCCCATAAGCTCAAACACACTTACAAGAATACGGTCAACCTTTCAGTTTGAAGAAGATCCTTCATATAATGTAAGAGCCGTAAACCAGAAACTTATTCAGCCTTATATTCAGACACATCCTCTTGGCGGCGGCTTGGGAAGTGTTGGGGTCTGGGGGCAACGGTTTTCGCCTCATTCACCTTTGTCGGAATTTAAACCAGACAGCGGTTATATGAGAGTGGCGGTGGAAATGGGATGGATAGGATTAATTATAAATTTATGTGTGTTTTTTACAATTTTGAAAGTTGGGATCAATAACTATTACAGAGCGAAAGATCCTAAGATAAAGGCGATTCTGGGAATGATTCTGACGGTGGTATACAGTCTCATGGTTGCAAACTTCCCTCAGCAGGCAATATCAATGTATCCTACCATTGTTATTTTCTATTTGCTTATTGCCCTTTTAGTCAAGTGTAAAGAATTTGACGATGCGTTGAAAGTAGGATAATTTTTAGGTTTAACTGGATTTGTATAAATTTATAAGATATCATAGAATTATGAAGAGGATATTTTTCTTGATTTTAGTTATAATCTCAAATGTTTCTTTTGGTCAGACGATTAATTATAACAGAGAGATTTCTGCTCAGGATTCACTATTTGAAGAACAATTAGTGGATATTGCCTGGAGAAACTATCCTAAAAACGAAGAATTCCGCTTGCTTTTGGAAAAGAGCCGTAAAGAGGTCTTTCCGGAACAAATGCGCTTTACCCGAAACCTGAGACTTACATACAATTTTAATAATAAGGTTATGGAAGATGGAAGTATGAGCCAAAAGCCCATCTTTGGTTTGGGGGTAAGTATAGGGATTGGGGATTTATTATTGATACCCAACACTTCTAAGCAGGCTAAAAAAGATGTTGTAATAGCAGAGGCAAGACTTAACGCTCAACGACTCCATATCCGAAACGAAGTATTAAAAAGGTATTATACTTATATACTAGCCCTGGATCTTCTTAAGTTAAGAACAGCCAGCTATGAAGATGCAGCCTTGATGAATAAAATTGTAAAGGAAAAATACAAAGGAGGAAAGGCTACCATACATGAATTTAACCAGTATGATGAAATCTATAATAAGAAACTGGAAGAGCTATTGACCCAAAGGACACAGCTTGCAATTGCCAAATCCGCCCTGGAGGAGCTGCTGGCTATGAAAATAGAAAACATTCCCGGATATAAGGAAATGTTAGATCAGCACAGATAATATTTTTTGAACAACACGTTTGTCTGTTGTGAATTTCATTATTCAAAGAAGAAAGTTGATATTACTTAGATATTACACTACTAAAAGGTTTCCATTCATATAAAGTTTGAAAATTAGTAGTGTAATATTTTTTATGTTTTTTGAATATTTTAGATTTGTGGAATAATTCTACAGATTGTAAAAAATCAAGTTTGTTGATTAATCGACGATTTATGGTTATTAGTCGTAGTTTGGATAGGCGGAATATTCCAGCTACGCATTCCCTGTAAAATTAAGTTTGTTTGTTCTTACCGTTTGTTTATCTGAAAATTCTTCAGGTTTGTGTCGTTTATGGCTTGGTTTTTATAAGATGTTGTTGTTGTAAGGGGTTGTAAATAAGATTTTTGTGTGAATTTGGAGCTTATTTTTGGATGGAATCTTGAAATAGTAGGATTAGAATTATTTTTTCGAAAAAACAGCCTTGGGAATCTCAGTTGATTAATCTTTTATCGAGGATAAATACTATTTATATCATTTTTCGACGAAAAAAAATAATTATGTAATTTTTGTAATAAAAAGGGGAAATATTAAAGGCCTGTTAGGGCTTACTTTTGTCTTATCGGGACATAATAATGAATTTTTAGAATCAATCATATTAAAAATTTTAGTTTGAAAAAGTCATTTTCACTAAACGTTTACAAACCTTTATGAAAAAATTTTTAATCGTCCTCCTCATTTGGGGGATCAGCATTGTCAATTCCAATGCACAGTACAGCAGCAGTTCTTGGAGTTGGAATATCGATGCGTTTGAAGCCCACTCTTTTAAGGGATCTCCTGAGACGGACAATTTTACAATGCCTTACAGGTTGTTAAAACCACTAACCTACAATCCTTTGGATCAGACCACCCGTTATCCTATGGTCATTATGCTACATGGTGCCGGAGAAGGGATGGGGACAGATTGTAGCAACCAGAGAGGAAACAACGTTTGTCAGTTAGGCTGGGGTGGTAAACTGGAGCTGGATTCATTAGGTAAGTATCCGGCTTTTTACGTTCATCCCCAGACATATGGAGGAGGATGGTCTTCTTCTGATGGTAGCGGTAATTACACACCGACTCCACAAAGACCTATTAAGTTGTTGGTAGAATTATTGGATAGTTTATTCAAAACCTATCCTGTAGATCTAAACAGAGTATATATTCATGGTTTGTCCGGTGGAGGGCAGGGGGTATGGGAAATGTTATTCCGTTATCCTGGTCTGTTTGCAGCAACTTCTCCACACAGTGCAACTGGTAACTTAAGCTTAGCAGAGACAATTATCTATAATCCTATCTGGACAGTTCAGGGACAGCATGATACCAACCCGCGTCCTGAGAACTCAATTAAGATGATGGACTCGCTGAGAGCGAAGGGAGCTGCACCTATTTTGACCTATGATCCGGTTACCAACCAACAGGTTTGGCCGAATATTAATAATGTACATGGTAATCCTATCTATACCTATGTTCCTAATATCGGACACGAAGCCTGGATTGCTTTATATAACAGCCCGGTTTGGTTGAAATGGATGTTTGCTCAAAGCAAACTAAAAATAAAAGTTTGGAACAACGGAGACTTAGCCATCTGTCAGGGTGGAAATGACAGCAGATTGCTTGGTATTTCTCCCGGATATGAACAATATGAATGGAGAAAAGACGGAGTTGTAATTCCTAATTCCAATTCGCATACGTATCTGGCTACAGAGACAGGTGCTTATTCTGTTAGATTTAAAAAGAAAAAATATTTCTTTAGTGGGCAAAGCGAATGGACGGACTGGTCAGAGCCAGTTAATATCATTTATAAAGCTCCTACTGCTCCGGTAGCAATCAGTCAGTCTGGTAGTGCAACCTTACCTTCACTTCAGGGAAACACTTCTGTTACATTAAGTGCTCCTGCAGGATATACTTATTTATGGTCAACAGGTGCTACAACACAAAGCATTACCACCAGCACACCGGGCGTTTATACTGTAAAAGTTACCACTCCAGGTGGATGCCAGAGTGAGTCTTCAGCTCCTGTGGTTGTAACTGTTGGAAATCAGCCCGGTACTCCTGAAGCTCCGATAAACCTTACTGCAGTTGGGATTTCTACTAAAAAAATAAAACTTTTCTGGGAAGATAATTCGAATAATGAAACCGGATTTGAAATCTATCATGCAACCACAGCTGGTGGTCCCTATCTATTCAGAGGAGTAGTCCCTGCAAATACGGTAACGTATGAAGATGATCAGTTGCTTCATAATCAGACATATTACTATAAGATAAGAGCAATTAATAATTTTGGTGGTTCTTCCTATACCGCAGAAAAGTCAGCGAAAACTCCTGCGGATAATGTTTTACCAACCACACCGCTTAATCTTACTATCACAGAAAGAACCAGCTCCACTGTATCGCTGACCTGGTCTGCAAGTACAGATAATTATGGATTGAATAAATACCTTATTTATTCAGGTGATACCGTATTAGCGGAAGCTAATGGTTCTCCTTTTACTGTTACCAACCTTAAGAAAGATACTTATTATGCTCTTACTGTTAGAGCATTGGATAATGCAGGATTATTGTCTAATCCAAGTAATCAGGTTTCGTTCTCTACGAATTTTAATGGTCTGGAATATTCTTACTATGAAGGAAACTGGTCGGTGCTTCCTGACTTCGCTTCCTTAACTCCACTGAAGACAGGATCTATCGCTAACTTCTCTTTGGCTCCAAGGATAAAATCAGATTATTTCGGATTTAGATTTAAAGGATATATTAATATTACTACAGCCGGTACCTATACATTCTATACTAATTCCGATGATGGTAGTAAGCTGTATATCAATAATATTTTAGTTGTTGATAACGACGGAGCCCATGCTCCTCAGGAGAGATCCGGTTCCATATCGTTACCTGTTGGAAAACACGCCATAATGGTCGATTTCTTTGAGGCTGCCGGTGGTGAGCAGTGTGATGTATCGTATTCAGGACCAGGAGTCAATAAGCAGATTATTCCAAATTCTGTATTGTTTACAGGATCAGGAGCAACTGCTCCTACACCTCCTGCAGCAATTACCTCGCTTTCAGCGGCTACTGTAAGTTCTTCCAAAATCAAAGTGACCTGGACGAACTCTGCTTCAGGTGTAAAATTTGAGTTGTACAGAACAAACGCCGGAGGTACTGTTAATACACTTATTTATACAGGAACAGCTTTGACTTATACGGATTATGGCTTAAATGCATCTACCAAGTATTACTATAAAGTAAAATCTATTAGTCCAACAGGGGAGACAGCTTATCCTGTAATTGTAAATGCTACTACAACTCCTAAGCCAGCTGCACCTAATACTCCTGGTGCCCTTACTGCAGAAGTACTTTCTTACGATCAGGTAAAACTAACCTGGACCGATTCCAATAATGAGGATTATTACGTTATTGAAAGATCTGAATTAAATTCTAATAACTTCACTCCAATAGACAGTGTAGATGCCAATGTACTGCAGTATATAAATGCAGAGCTTGACTCTAAGACTTCTTATTACTATCGTGTAATCGCGAAAAATGACGGAGGTGTTTCCGGATATTCTTCAATCGTTAATGCAGTAACGCTTCCAAATATTCCTCTTGTTCCTACCAACCTTTCTGCAGAAGTTAAATCTGTATTGAAAATTAATCTTTCCTGGACAGATAATGCTACTAACGAAGATGGATTTATCCTTGAAAAAAGTTCTTATATAGATTCAGGGTATGTACAACTGGCAATATTGCCAGCCAACACAACTACCTATACCGATGGCGGTGTTGAAGGAGCTACCTATTATTACAGATGGAAAGCATTTAATGAAAGCGACGGAGTGTCTGAGTATTCTGCTGTATTGACAGTAAATGTTCCTCAGGCTCCATATGCACCGAATTCTGGTAGCTGGAGAATTGCAGCTGTGGATGCTGCTGACAATGGAGGCGATGCGAATTTTGTTGCTTCTCTTAAAAATAAACAAGATTATCTGACCAAACTTTCTGTTGCACCAGGAACTACAAGGACGGTGTCTGTTAAGCTTCCTGCTCTGGTAAACGATGGAATGTTTGTGTTCAACATAGAAAACAATATAGAGTCTGTCCCTGTAAAGGCGTTCATCTCTGACAATTCTACCGATGGTACGAATGGTAACTGGACAGAAGTTACCAGCCCTTATGTATCGCAGTATGAGAACGATCTTCAGAAGTTTGATATTCCTCAGGCTTATGGAGAAAAATGGGTAAGACTTTCATTTACCAACAACTCTTCAGGAATTGTGTATCTGAAAGAGTTTGGGTTGTATCAGTTCTCTCTAACAGGCAGGGATAATTACTTCCTCATCTGTGGAGCGTCTATTGAGGAGGCCTGGGGAAGCCACAATGAAATAAAAAGTGAAATTGAAGCTGCGTTCCCTGGCGAGGGATATGAACCAGTTATATTTAACGTCTCTGTCAGTGGTCAGAATGTTGGTGGATTAGCTTCGCAAATTGATGCGATCCTGGCAAGACACCCTCATGCTTCCTATGTATTTGTACATCAGGGAGGTAATAACGTTACACCGAGAAGACCTATGGCGTATTCTGATTTGTTCAGCTCTTATATGAAAGTTCAGTTTGAGAATCAGTTTAATAAGATCGCTGAATCAATCATCAATGCAGGTAAAATTCCAGTCTTCTCAAGAATAAGTTTCCGTGACTATAAGACTGAACCTAAAGTTAATGGAGGATTAAACCAGGAAGTAGGGTCATTGCCTTTCAATATTGTTGTTGACAATATTATTCAAAAGTATACTCCGGAGTTTTACAACTTTAATGAGAAAAAAGGACGTATTGACTTATACGAGCTGACTCTAAATAATCAGAATTTACTTACAGCTTACGATGGAATTCATCCTGTAGTCAGCCAGACTGATAAGTTTATCAAATACTGGGTTAATACAGCAGTAAGATATATCTATAAAGGAGAGTGGGCTCCGGTAACTCCTTATACTGAATTCGTTCCGGATCTTCATGCTAAAGCAACGAATGCAGTTGAAACTGCTGAATATAGTCATAAAGGTATCGACTGGTACAGTGCAAGAATACTAACTGAGCAGATAGGTAATGCTTCTGTAAGAGTACCATTGCTTGAGCGTCTTGAAGCTATAGACACCAATTACGTACCTGCTATTCCGGTTATTGCAAACGACTTGACGGCATCTGCGGAATCTTATGATAAAATTGTTCTTAGCTGGAGTGACGAATCTGATTCTGAACTGGGCTATGACATTTATAGAGCAACTTCTGAAGATGGCACTTTTGTTAAAGTGTTTACTACAGACAGAAATGCGACTTCTTTCGCCGATTCAACACTTGAGCAGACAACTACTTTCTACTATAAGTTAAAAGCGTTCAATAAGGGTGGGGTTTCAGAGTTTTCAAATGTGGCATATGCTACGACATTTGTAAAACCGTTTATTAATACTCGTCCTGCATTTACTCCAATTGTAAATCCAACAGTAAAAGAAGCGAATACATTAGTAATTCATGTTCAGACAAATGATATTGATCCTGACACCATTACACTGAAAGCCTATGGTATTCCGCACTTTGCAACTTTTGTTGATTCTTTGAATGGTAACGGAAAAATCATAGTAAATCCAGGATTAAACGATGCCGGAACTTATACTATATCCCTAACTTCTAACGATGGTCAGGGGGGCAAAGACAGTATATCGTTCGACCTTACTGTATTGAATAATGTTATTGAAACAACTGTTTATAAAGTACATACAGGTGGACCTGCTATCAGCACACCTCCATTTGACTGGGAAGCTGATACCAAAGAATCACCGTCTCCATATCTGGATCCTGCGACTCAGAACCTGACGCAGACCTATAACTTTAATGCAGTGAACAATACTGATGCACCAAATCAACTGTATTCTGTATACAGATATGTTCAGAACAATGTGCCAATGCAGTATAACTTCCCTGTAGCGAATGGATACTATAAGGTGAAGTTGTATTTCTGGGCGAGAGTGAATGGTGTTGGACAAAGAGTGATGAACATCAAACTTGAAGACGTTCAAATGTTAACAAACTTTGATGTGTATGCAGAAGGTGGAAATGATCCGATTATGAAAACTCTTTATGTCAATGTTACAGACGGTGTCTTAGACCTTGATATAATAAGAGTGACAGGTAACTCAGTTATTAGTGGGGTGGAGATTGTAAGAGTAGAAGAACCTGCTCCAAATCAGAATCCGGTAATTAATCCTATCGCGGATCAGTATCTGTCAGCTAATACCAATGCAAGTGTTGCAATAAATACAAGCGATGAGGATGGAGATATTGCTTCATTGTCTGTCTCCGGTCTTCCAGCTTTTGCTACATTCACCGATCTCGGAAATGGAAAAGGTACTATCCAGTTTAATCCTTCCGAAGAAGATGCGGGTAACTATATACTAATTGTTACTGCGAATGATAATAAGGGAGGGATATCTACCAAAGCCTTTACAGTTAATGTAAGCGCTACTCCTTTCAATAATAATGTGCCGGTTATTAATCAGGTTGCTCCTTTGTCTGTAACCGTTTATAATGTGTTATTCGTTGAAGTAACTGCTTCAGACGAGGACAACGATCCAATCGTGTTGGAAGCAAGTGGATTACCGTCATTTGTGACTTTTGTTGATAACATGGATAATACCGGAAAGCTGTTTATAAATCCTGCGGTAGGTACGGAAGGTACGTATACATTAGTTATTACGGCAAAAGATAACAGAGGCGGATCTTCTAGCAGAAATATTAATTTAACAGTTAATCCTCCGGCAAACAGAAATCCAATCCTGGCTCCGGTAGCTGTTCAAACGGTTACTATACCGAATAGCCTTTCAATAGAATTGTTAGCTACAGATCCTGATGGAGATCCATTAACGTTATCTGTTGCAGGTTTACCTTCTTTCGCAGTGTTTACAGATAGCACGAACGGAAAAGGAAGTATCGTGGTAAATCCGGCATTGGAAACAGAAGGGCAGTATACAGTAGTTGTAACAGCTGCTGATGACAGAGGTGGTACAGCGTCTCAGTCTATTACCATTATCGTAAATGCACCTGCACCTCCTGTAAATAATAGTCCTGTGTTTACTGCGGTTCCAACTCAGACCGTAACGACTCCGAATACGCTTACTATCAGTATTTCAGCTACCGACGAAGATGAAGATGCAATTACATTAACCGCAACAGGATTACCTTCGTTTGCTGCATTTACGGATAATGAAGATGGAACCGGAACTATTTTAGTTTCTCCGACAACTTCTTCAGATGCAGGTTTGTATTCTATAACTGTTACTGCAACGGATGCCAGAGGCGCTACTTCCAACATAGTCGTAACGCTTACAGTACAGAATCCGGATCTTGTTATCTACAGAGTTAATGCAGGAGGTTCTGTTCTTACAGATGCCGTTCTTGACTGGGCTACAGATACTAAAAATACACCGAGCCCATACCTTGACTTAATTGAAAACACTACGAACCTTGTTTCAGGGTCAGCAACGTATTCAGGTGTGAATACTACGGGAGCTCCTGATAACCTGTTCGGCTACTACAGATATAGCACAACGTTACCATTACAGTACAACTTCCCTGTAATAAACGGCACCTATAAAGTAACTCTTTATTTCTTCCCGAATGTTGCTGCGGCCGGAAACAGAGTTGCAAAAGTGATGTTGGAAGGTGCTGAAGCCGGACCTAATATAGATTACTTTGCTGAAGCGGGCGGTAATCTGCCATTCAAAAAGACCTATGAGGTAACTGTAACAGACGGTGTGTTGGATTTTGACCTGGTTAGAGTAAGTAATAATCCAACCTTGTCTGGTATTGAGATTGTTTCTGTAGGCGGTAGCGGAGGAATTTCTGTAAATCATAACCCTGTTATAGCATCCATTGCTGCTCAGGTGGTTACGGTTCCGAACAGCCTTCTTTTAACGATTACTGCAACAGATGAGGACGAAGATGCTATTACATTATCTGTAAGCGGGCTACCAACGTTTGCAACCTTTACAGATAATCTGAACGGAACAGGTACGTTGGAAGCTCATCCGGGAACAAACGACGGAGGAACATACAACCTGACCGTGACTGCTACCGATAGCCAGGGAGGTTCTTCTACTCAGAATTTCTCCATAACAGTAAATGTACCGGTAAATCATAGTCCTGTATTGACAGCGGTAACACCACAAACTGTTATTGTACCAAACAGCCTGACTATAGGTCTTGCAGCCACAGACGAAGATGGTGATGCGATAACCTTATCCGTAAGTAATTTACCTTCGTTTGCAGTATTTACAGATAGTGCGAATGGAAAAGGAAGTATCGTAGTTAATCCGACAACAGGAACTGAAGGGTTGTATGAGGTAACTGTTACAGCAACAGATATTCACGGAGCTTCGGTGTCTGAGGTAGTTGTAATCCTAATTAGTGCAGAAGGTGCACCGGTTAACAATGTGCCTGTCATTACGCCTATTGCCGCCAGTACAGTGGTCGTTCCGGATACCCTTGTTATTCCGGTTGCAGCTGTAGATCCTGATGAGGATGCTATTACACTTTCTGTCAGCAATTTGCCTGCATTTGCAACCTTTACGGACAGCTTAAACGGAAAAGGATCTATTGTAATCATACCTTCCGCAACTGATGCAGGAACGTACAACCTGGTAGTTGTGGCAACAGATTCTAAAGGTGTTTCTTCTAATCAGACAGTATCTTTAACCGTAAGTCTGCCTGTTGTTCCTGAAGAAGTTTTATACAGAATAAACGCAGGAGGCAATGCGATCTCAGATCCTGTGATGAACTGGTCTGCAGATACTAAAAATGCTCCTAGTGCTTACCTGGATTTAGTAACCAATACAACCAATTTGATCTCTGGTTCTGCAACGTATTCCGGAATTAATACGACAGATGCTCCGAATGATATATTCGGTTACTACAGATACAGCACAACATTGCCACTAGAGTACAATTTCCCTGTGGCGAATGGTACCTATAAAGTGAAGTTATACTTCAAACCTAACGTGGCTAACCTTAAAAACAGGGTAGCAAGTATCTCTCTGGAAGATGTAGTAGTAGCTCTGAATATGGATTATTACGCAGAAGGTGGAGGGGACTTCCCATTTGTGAAGACGTTTGTTGTTCAGGTTAATGACGGTGTTCTTAACTTTGATTTAATAAGAGTTACGAATAACCCTTCATTAAGTGGAATTGAGATTTTAACAACAGGTGAAACAGCACCGGTGCGATTTGGTCAATTTGCATCCGCTGCAACAAGCAGTATGCTGGATGTAAGCTTATCTCCAAACCCTGCATCAGAAGTTCTGTATGTAGAATTTAACGAGGAGATCGACCAGCCAGTTAAAATTTCAATGATTGACGAACTGGGTAAAGTAGCTCTGGAACTTCCTGCTGAAATCTACACAGAAGGAGCAGTGAAGCTGGATATCTCTACTCTTACTCCGGGTATGTATATCCTGAATGTGTCCATGGAAGATGGTAAAAACAAGGTGTTAAAAGTTATCAAGCATTAATACTCTGTTAAGTAATAATTAAAAGCCCGAAAGTGAATACTTTCGGGCTTTTTTTATTGTAAATATGTTATTCTACTTATGGTATTGCAGGAAAGGGGGGGATTTTATCGGTGTATTGTTAAGGCAGGAGGGACAAAAAAAGCCTGACGGTAAGTGGTCAGGCTTTTATCTTATGTAGTGTTTAATTTTCTTTTTAGTTCTTTGATATAGTTAAAGGTTCTGATGGAAACTTTTATTCTCGTCTTAAGACTCCCACCTCCCTTAGCCTCTCCAAATTTCCTTGTTTTGAATACGACTGGTATTTCATAAATGGTACCGTACTTTTGGGCAAAGTATTGAGCGAAAAGATCAAGAGAGAAGTCATAAGGAGCTTTGTCCTTTAAATAGGTTGTATAAAATTCCTTGCTGAATACCTTTGGCTGCGCACCGATGTCTACAAGCTTAACCCCAAGTTCGGCAGAGGCGATCAACTGCATCATGTAGGTGAAAAAAGCAGGTCCCCAGGCTCTGTTTTTTCTTCTGCCTTTTACAAAGGCTTTAGGATCATTGATTTCTTTAAACTTTTCATAGGCCGTAACCACATCAACAGGGTCGGTTTGCAAATCTGCATGCGTCCATGCCAAAACATTGCCTGCAGCCGCCTCTAATCCTGATAATATTCCAAAGCCATATCCTTTGTTGACCTCAACTTTTACTGTCCTAAATCGGGGATCATTAACCTTTTTAAACTCTTGGTCTAAAACTTCAGCAGAATTATCAGTAGATCCGTTATTTACTAATATAACCTCAATTGTTTGCCTGTCTTGTATTGCTTCCCTGAATAATTCAACAATATGAGGGATGTTTTTAGCCTCATTGTAACAGGGAACAATAATGGAGAGATCTCTTTCAGGTAAGCTCATGTATATATGTATGTATTATTTTTTTCTGTAAACTTCAATAAATGAATCGTTTTCTTTCCTTGGTGAAGGAAAGGTATCTACAAGTTGATAATGGTTGCGAAGCACCTCTCTGGTTTTTTCTGGATAAAAATTATCAAGAGAAGGTACTTCTTCAAATAAAATAAGATCAAATTCATCACTCAGGATTCGCTGATTGATCTCCTCTACCTGTTTGTCAAACATGCCTATGTTCAGGTGATACCACAATGGTACCTCAGTTAATGGAGTGTATTTTAACTCATAGGATAAAGGTGTAAGTTCGGACATGTTCAACACCTTTAAATCCTGACCACTCTTCCCAAAATCCATTTTTAAAATAGTGTGAAGGCCTTCCACTGTTTTCTCAGGCATGGAGACTTTTCCGAAGGATGGTAATCCTGTAAGGATCCAGGGACCGTTATCTGCTTTCTGCACGTCTTTTACTCCAATGGCGGGTTCATCAGAGGCGAGTTTAAACATTCTGCCTGCATATTTCCAGAACATTGCTGACCACCACAAAAACAGGAATACAATAACGACAGGAAGAATCGTAACTTTTTCAAATACAATATTCAGGTCGATGTTTGTAATAAAAAATGCAAAAGCAAATGCATAGAAGTACGTAGTAGTATCGGAAGGTAGTCTGCTGGTAACTTTGGTAATTAAGGTTTCCAGAATCATCCCGATTGTAATTACAGCCAGAAATACTGCTTTTTTATCTTTCAGAAAAGCAGAGATATCTTTTAGCTTATATAAAATGATAAGGACAAATAAGAGAATGAAGAATTTTTCCCAATTCGAATTTCCTAAAAATGAATTCAGAAAGTTGATCATTTTAAGCCTGGACTGATGAGGTGGTTGTCCATAATTAAACCAATACCCGAATTCATATTTAAGAAACGGTTTTATGACAATAAATCCTGTAAGGAAGGTTGTGCCGGCATATATAAGAAGGGGAAGGATTTTTCTCTCATAGAAAATGTTTAAAACGATTAAGGCAAGACAAAACAGGAAGGCTAGTCCGCCATAGTCCTGTTTGGTAAAGAATGAAAAGAACGTAACGATTGCTGCCAGAATCAGATAACCCGTTCTGAATTTGCTGTTCTCATGAAAGATATAATACAGGACAAACTGAATAGCAAACAGTTCAAATACAAAGGCTGTATTATTATACCAGGGCCAGAAAAAGATGAAGGTATAAGAAAAACAGAAGACCAAGGTGGAGAAAAGGATGACAGCTGGTTTTACGTTCAGCGTTTTTAATATGCTTCTAAAGGACAGAAGCGAAAGAATGTTAATGAATACCTGTGCTTTCAACAACGAAGACAGAAAGGGGCCGAACAGCTTAAAAAAAAGCGTTGGGAAAATAAAGAACCCAAAACCCAGGGGCATTCCGAAATCTTTAAAGGGAATCTGCCCCAGATAAAGTCTGTAGGCGCCTTCCCATGTCAGATACAGATTATCTCTGAAAGGTAGCGTAAAAAATAACGGAAAAACCGAAAAAGAGATAATAAAGAAAAGTTCGATAAAGAAAAGTTGTCTTTCTGAAAATCTAAAATTTAGCATGGTTATATCTTAGGTATATTGAATACTCGTTGTTTGGGTTTGAAAGGAGTAACTATCAGAGAAAGCTCATACGCTCCGGTTCCTTTATAGTTCCTGCTAAGCGAAGAGGAGTTAAGATCGTAACTTAAACCCATTGAATAATAGTTATTTCCAAAACTTACCGTAAATATAAAAGAATCCTCTATTCTATACCACATGCCGAATCGAATCTCATTAGGAATTAGTGGTTGGGAGGCTGGCTGGTAATAAAATTTTTCATCCAGCAGATAATAATGAAGACTTAATCCTAAATTGATCTGTCTGAACCGGTCCTGAACCTGAACAATGGTATTGGGAAGTATGTACACTCGGTCTTTTAATTTGGTTTCCAACCCGGCATTGAATTTATACAGGATGGGTAACCGTTCATTGGATGCTTCATAAATTCCGGATTTGGGTCTGTTAAAGTGATAAACAGACATTCCTACAAAAGAGCTGATGTAGGCCCCTCTTCTTCCATAGTTTCTTCTGGGGTTGAAATAATACATTACTCCTCCGGCCAGATCAGGTCGTGTGCTCGTATTGTTTCGGAGATTAACATCCAGATGGGCATTGGGATCTATTGTTCCTTCCGGTGTATACTGACTGCCCCATTGCAGGTTGTCGTAATTGACACTCTTTTGAATGAACCCTATCTGTGCTCCGAAAAGCACATGGTGCAAGGTGGCCAGGGGAAGGTCGTACGATCCGTTGAGACTGGCTCCAACCGTTTTTAATATTCCATCTCCTGTTCTATCATTATTAAATGTTACCCCAAGAGCTCCGTAAGGACTTCTTGTTCTTCCCGGCCGGAAAAAAGGGTTTATTGCGGAAACCTGACTGGTAGAGTAAGGCGATCCTATATTTTTCCATTGTACTCTGTGGTTCATGGAAACAGAGAACCCGGTATAGGTTGCCGAAAGAGCAGGGTTTACATACAATGCAGCAGGATAGAACTGTGAAAACTGGGCATCCTGAGCTTTACTAATCTGGTAGAATAAAAATGTACCAATAAATAATAATCCTAAATTAACTCTAAATTTCATTATTCTACCTGATTAAAGTAATTGTACCCGACTTTTCAACTTTTTTACCATTTGTTTCCTTTGCTTTCAAAACGTAGGTATAAGTATCCATGGGAGCATTATCGCCGTCCCATCCAACGTTTTGGGCTTCCGCTAAATTCGTTGTAGAATACAGCAACTGTCCCCACCGGCTATAGATGCTAAAGCTAAAGTCATCAGGAGATAATTTTCCGTAAATCTTTATGACTTTGTTTTCCGGATTGGTTTCGTATGGACTTAAAGCATTCGGGATCCAGAAGGGATCCTGAAAGTTTAATGCTGTATCCTTTACAAGTATGGCTATTTCTTTGGAGGTTGTACATCCGTAAATATCAGTAAGAATTAAAGATGCCTTATACAGACCACCCTCTATAAAATTATGAGTCAGCATATTCTCATTCGAGGTGGTTCCATCGCTCAGAGACCATTCAAAAGCTTTTATCTGTGAAGGATTGATATAAGAAGTATTCACAAAATGCACAGAATCCAATGTTGTGGTTTCTACGGTCTTTCCACTTGCCGAGTTAATAGTTTCATTTCCTGACTGGACATAAAACGATACCTGTGGCTTTTCGATAATTACGATAGAAATGGAGGTACTTCTTTTTCCGCCTCTGTTATCGTAAGCTGTAGCTGTTATGGTTTGGGAACCAGGATCTAGGTTGCTTACTGAAAACGAATAGGGGGCAGATATGTCTGTACTTACTACCTTGTTGTTTACAGAAAATTCTACCTTCAAAATTTCGCCATCTTCATCTGAAGATGTAGCATTTACCACAATTTCTGAACAGGAAGAGTAGGTACTGTTTGGCTCAGGTGAGGTAATGGATATTATTGGCAAAATGTTTGAATTTTTAATACTTATAGAAACCTTATTGGAGGTATCTCTCTTTCCATCTTCTCCGGTTATAACAGCATATACTTCAAAGTCTCCTTCTCCAGTGTTGGTCCAGGTAAACTGAGCATCCGGTGTGGAACTTTCACCAATTTTTACATCATTTACATAATACTCAATTTTTACAATAGGACTTTCCAGACCATCCACATCCAGGACAAAATCGATAGGTGTTCCTAGTTCATAGGTAAGGTCAGCTTCAGGAGAAATCAATGTCACTGTTACAGGTTTCTTGATTACTGAAATGTATACTGGCACGGAGGCTACCTGAGCACCGTCGTTATCGGTTGCATAGGCTACAATTTCATGTTCTCCAACAGGAGCATTGTCCCAGGTGTAGGAAAAGTCCGGAGCAGGACGTGTAGCAACCAGGTCTCCGTTTATGTAATATTCTACTTTTTGCACAGAACCATCCGGATCCTGAGCCTCAACATTTAACAGAACAGACTCAGACAGGTTAAAGGTGGATCCATCTACTGGAGCAATGATGGAAATGGATGGGAGTTTATTGCTAATCTTAAACTGAATTGTTGCAGAACCTTCTTCTCCCTGGATATCCGTTGCTTTTACCAGAATGGTGTAGGTACCCGCAGGAAGGTCGTCTAAGGTCAGTGTATAAGAACCAGAAGTCACGGTACCTGCGAGAGAACCGTTCAGGTAAAACTCTACCTTGCTGATGTTTCCGTTTGCACCTGTCACGGTTGCATTGATAACAATCTGATCGTCTGAGTCAAATGTTTGATTGTTAACCGGGGCGGTAATGGTAACAACGGGCGGCGTGTTGAGAATTGTAATAGTTACCGGAGCAGAAGCTACTTTGCCACCGTCGTTATCGGTCGCATAGGCTACAATTTCATATTCTCCAACAGGGGCATTGTTCCAGGTATAGGAAAAGTCCGGAGCAGGACGTGTAGCTACCAGGTCTCCGTTAATGTAATATTCTACTTTTTGTACAGAACCATCCGGATCCTGAGCCTCAACATTTAACAGAACAGACTCAGACAAGTCGAAGGTAGTTCCGTCTATTGGAGCAATGATAGAAATGGATGGAAGTTTATTGCTAATCGTAAACTGAGCTGTTGCAGAACCTTCTTCATCCAAATTATCTGTTGCTTTTACTATAATGGTGTATGAGCCTAGAAGAAGGTCGTTTACCTTCAGCGTATAAGGAGCGGAAGTAACGGTGCCTGCAAGAGAACCATTCAGATAAAACTCTACCTTGCTGATGGTTCCATCCGCATCTGTTACGGTCGCATTGATAACAATCGGATCGTCTGAGTCAAACGTCTGATTGTTGGCCGGTGTGTTGATGGTAACAACAGGAGGTGTATTGAGAATCGTAATGGTTACCGGAGCAGAGGCCACTTTGGCTCCGTCGTTGTCGGTTGCGTAAGCTACAATTTCATGTGTACCTACCGGGGCATTGTTCCAGGTGTAGGAAAAGTCCGGAGAAGGGCGCGTTGCAACAAGGGTTCCGTTTATGTAATATTCTACTTTTTGCACAGAACCATCAGAGTCCTGAGCTTCAACTTCTATAAGAACAGGATTGGAAGATTGAAACGTCGCCCCGTCCACAGGAACAATGATGGAAATGGATGGAAGTTTATTGCTAATTGTAAACTGAACTGTTGCAGAACCTTCTTCATCCAGGTTATCCGTTGCTTTTACTATTACGGTGTATGAGCCTGGAGGAAGGTCGTTTACATTCAGTGTATAAGGAGTGGAAGTAACGGTGCCTGCAAGAGAACCATTCAGGTAAAACTCTACCTTGCTGATGGATCCATCAGCATCTGTCACGGTTGCATTGATAATAATCTGATCGTCTGAGTCAAACGTCTGATTATTAGCCGGTGTGTTGATGGTAACAACAGGAGGTGTATTGAGAATTGTAATGGTTACCGGAGCAGAGGCCACCTTGGCTCCGTCGTTGTCAATGGCATAGGCCACAATTTCATGCTCACCAACCGGAGCATTGTTCCATGTATAGGCAAAGTCCGGAGAAGGGCGTGTGGCAACAAGGGTTCCGTTAATATAATATTCAACTTTTTGTATAAATCCATCGGTGTCATTAGCCTCAACATCAAAAAGAACAGGGTCTGAGGATTGGAAGGAGGCTCCATCAGTTGGTGAAATGATGGAAATGGATGGAAGCTTATTGTTAACGGTAATTGCAATTGCGTCAGAACCTTCTTTGTTAAAGTTATCAGTAGCTTTTACTGTAATGTTATAGGTTCCGGAAGAGATATTGTCTAGTGTCAGTGTATAAGGAGCAGTGGTGACAGTTCCTACGAGTGAATCATTCAGGTAAAATTCTACCTTGCTTATAGTGCCATCGGAGTCCGTTGCTGTAGCTGTAATAACAATCTGATCGTCTGAGTCAAATGTCTGATTGTTAGCCGGAGTCGTAATGGTTACTACAGGAGGAGCATTATATACGGTAATGCTGACAGGAGAAGAAGTACTGGTTTCGTTATCATCATCAATAGCTTTAGCCGTGATTACATATACGCCTTCTGTAGTAATGTTCCAGGTGAATGTATAGGGCAGGGCAGTGGTTTCTCCTATTTTGGTAGTGCCGTTGAAAAGCTCTACTAAAGTAACTTCACCATCAGTATCTGTAGCTTCTACTTCAATGGTAATTGTACCAGGTGCAACCGTCTGGTTAGTGGAAGGTTTGGTAACCTTAACAGCCGGAGGGATGTTGGTGGTAACCTGGACTATGACCTGAACCGCTTCAGATACATTTTGTTTTCCTAAATTGTCATATGCAACGGCAGTAATACTGTAGGTCCCATTTGGAACACCTGTCCAGGTATAGGAGTAAGGCGCTGTCAGCGCTTCTCCCAGAATGGTTGAGCCATTATAAAATACAACTTTACTGATGGTTCCGTCACTATCCGATGCTTCTGCTGTAATTTCTATATCTGCACCGCTTTCGTATTGCGATTGATGTATCGGTGAAGTGATGGTGACTGCAGGAGGATTGTTTACCACTGTGATATTGATTGTCTTGGAAGACGTAGCGCCCGCGTTGTCGGTTGCTCTTACAGTGATGGTATAACTACCCTCCGGAACATTTTTCCAGGATATGGAATAAGGAGCTGTTGTAACAGATCCTATCAGCTGAGTGGAGTTATAGAAAAACTCAACTTTTGTGATGGTGCCGTCTTCATCTGTTGCTGTAGCCTCTATGGTAATGTCAGATCCTGGAGAAAACTTGGCATTGTTAAGAGGGGCTTTAATGGTTACAACAGGGGGGGTATTGGAAATAGAAAACTGGACAGGGAGTGACGTAGTTGTACCTCCGATATTATCCGTAGCTTTTGCTGTAATGGTATAAGTGCCCAACGCTACATCTTCCCAAAGGAATGTAAACGGAGAGGTGGTTGATTCTCCGATCTTCGTGGTACCATTAAAGAATTCAACTTTTATAACAGAGCCGTCGGCATCGGCAGCATTTACTTTTATCTCCACAGCTGTACCAAAAGGATGTGTACTATTGTTGACAGGAGCAGTAATGCTGATGGTAGGCAGCGTATTCGTTACATTTATAGAGATAGCGGTCTGAGAGGTCGCTCCAAGGTTGTCTGTCGCCCGGGCGATAATTTTATAGGTTCCTGTAGACAGAGGAGTCCAGGAAACCTGATAGGGACTGGTGGTAGAAGACCCTATCTGTATTGTGTCTTTATTGTTTGTTGTATAGAAAAACTCAACGTTACTGATTGTTCCGTCACTGTCTGTAGCATCCGCTTCAATAGTAATGGCTTTCCCCGCAGGGTGACTGCTGGAAGCTGCAGGTTTGGTAATCGTTATTTCAGGTAAGGAATTTTTAATGACAACTGTAATGGTTGAGGAAGATGTCCCGCCTCCATCGTCTGTAGCGACTACTTTAATGGTATAGGTGCCTTCTTTTTCCGGGGTCCATTCAAAACTATAAGGAGCCGTTAAGTCTTCGCCTACTTTGGTTGTTCCTATATAGAATTCAACTTTGGTTACAGAACCGTCCACATCGCTGGCGTCGGCTTTAATCGTCACTTTAGAACCGGGTAGAAATACAGCCTCATCCAATGGTTCGGTAATGGTAACGACAGGAGGGAAGTTCCTGAATTCAAAAGCCCCGATATCGAAGGCTGCCCCGTAAGGTCTCGTGTTAAGGTCAAAATCTGTGGTGACTCCAAAGGATGTTAAGTCTTTCCCTTTGTCTATAGCCGGAGAGGTAGGCAACAAACGCATGTCGTAAGGGGCAGTGCCGCTTACAAATTGTACGTCTTCGATGTTATTGGTAAGGTAGTTATTCGATTCTTCGAATAAAATTACATCATTTGCTTTCTTTAACAGGCTTCTGCCCGGACCGGCCTTTGCAATAATGTTGTTGTAGACGCGTTTAGGACCTCCTCCTGGTCCGAAAAAGTTAAATCCGTCCAGTCCCGCGTTGATAATAGTATTATTAAAGAAATTATAATATCCGACTCTTACCACCGCAGGTCCATCCCAGCATACAAAGCCGTACTCTTTAGGATTTATAATAACGTTATTGAAAATGTCCTGATTTCCCATTGCATGGTTTTGAATACCATTTCCGGTACCGTTTTCAATCCAGTTATTATAAGCCTTTCCCGTTGTTCCTTCTCCCAGAAGCAAACCTTCGTTCTGGGTTTCTTCATTTCTTAAACCATAATTTTTGATAATATTGTTGTATATTTCACAGTCCTCGTCCGCATTTTTGATCTGAATACCATCCAGTCCAGTGTTCTCCGTGATATTGTTATAGACCCGGGCTCCTACTATAGAATGAGAACGAACAGTCTTAGGACAGGTTTTCGATGGATCGTCCGGGCATGGACAGTTGATTGTTCCTTCCCTGTACCATCCATATCCCATGTAGATCCCTTCACCTCCTGTATGGTGGATATAGTTGTCGTGTATAATCGGATTGTACATGGTCCATACACCTCTTTCGGCAGAACCGTCGCATAATGGATTGGTTTTAATTCCTATACCAGCAAATCCTGAAGTATCCGAACCTGTATTAGGGCTGGCTCCTGCAATCTCCACATAGGCAATTTCAAAGTTGGTGGTGAAGTCTTTGGCATCCATGAAAAAATAGTTCTTATTTCTTGCGGTAATTTTGAACCCATACTTATAGTTGGGGTCGCCGTTTCCAAGAAATTTGAAGTGTTTGGAATTTCGGAAAATAATACCGTATTCTCTTGTGTCTATTACAGTTTGCCCTCCGCAGTTTTTAATTATGATGGGCTGACTTTCTGTACCTGCAAAATTGGCTATGATGATCCCCTTGGAATATTGGATGTTCTGAAAACAAAAAACATCTCCGGGTTTTATGGGTATATCATTTGCATTTACAGCCCATGGTGTTTTTAGGGTAAGCTCTACGCCTTTATTAAGGACTTTTCCGTTGGCGAGTAAAGTAAAATCACAACCACAATCCTGAGCAAACAGAGAGGAAGATCTGCTTAAAAGGATGAATAACAATAATAATAGTAATGAAGATTTACATTTCATGATTAAAAGTTACTATTAGGAACAGGAGGAATTAATTATCTAAATGGAGCCAATAATACTATCCCGCTAATAGGGGTTTAAAATTTTATATTTTTTATTTAATAAATTACATTGTCTTAAAGATATTACTTTTGTTTTATCTTTTCAATAACAGCCATATACGGGAATTTTATTACTCATGTGAGGTTTCTGCAAAAAATTAAATAAAAAAAAATCTTTCATTCTGTCCTATAAATTGTAATGATTGAGGAAGACTGAATGCGGAAGGTTGTTAATGTGTTGTATATTAGTTTTTTACGATGGAATTATTTTGATTGAAAAAGTAAAATTCAAAGGTGATTTTGGGTTTAATTTTTGAGTAAATTGCTTACTACAACTATATTCTCCCATTTCGGTGAAAAAAAAATTTTTTTGCTTAATTATTAAGCGGTTTGTGGATGATTTTTTTTAGTTAAACCTTTATTCGAATAAAGCGTTGTGCTTATTTGCTTAAAAGACTTATTTGTCTTTTGTTTAATGGATGTTTATCTATGGTGCCTGAGGAGGCGCGAATTACAGCACTATGTAAGTTTAAATCAAATGTCGTTGTAACCCTTGTAACTATGTTGTTAAAAAAATGAATCTCTCTGCAAACTCTAAGAATTAGAGGGGTTTTCTTTCAATGGAAATTTCATTCTTTGAGATAAAGATTTATTACAGAATTATTCGGTTTTTATACTTTTTATTTTATATTTTTACAAAGGGATATTAAGCCGGAGCCCCCCGACCAGCTTGATAGTATCAAGACGAATGAGATAATATACTTAGGGACTATTAAATCTTTTTTAGCTGATAATTCGTTAAGTCCGAGGGGATATATGAATGTATTATGCAACAGAATAAAACGATCATTTTGTGTGGCGGATCTATTGATTTTTTAAATCTTCCCATCAATACCAATCAGTCCCATGCTATGATACCGGTGAATGGTAAACCGGTAATTGGATGGATTCTTGACGATCTGTTATCTGAAGGTATAAATGAGGTCATCATTACCAGAAAGGCAACAGATTTTCAACTTTGTGATTTTTTAATTAACTCATACAGAAAGAGAATGAAGATTACTCAGGTTCCTCTTCTGTTCAATGGGAATATACTGGACTCTCTTCGTGCCGGCGTGGACATGGCCGCTACCGACGGCGAGATTAAGGTTATTCTGGGAGATACACTAATCTACGACTCTTATAAAGAAAAAGGAGATTATGTATACGTGCATGAAGTTAAAGAATCGCATCGCTGGTGCCTTGCATGTATAGATAAAGATGGCAGGATAACCGACTACATTGATAAGAAAGAAGATGTGCCTGCCCCTAACTGGGCATTGTGCGGGTATTATAACTTTCAGAATGGTCAGTATCTCAGAAAAGTGCTGGTAAAAGCGCTTTCCGAAGGAAAAAAGCAGATTAGTGATGTGTTAAGATTGTATGGTGAAAAGTATAGTCTTCAGGCAATTAAGGCACAACACTGGTACGACTTTGGGAATATAGACAATTTGGTTTCCTCAAGACAAAGGCTCCTGCAGGGGCGATTTTTTAATTCGCTTACCATAGACGGGGTGCTAAATACTATAACCAAAAATAGTACTTATAATGAAAAGCTTAGAGATGAGCTGAACTGGTATTTTCAAATACCAGACGAGTTAAAAGTGCTGACCCCCCGTATCATTAATCATAGTCAGACCGAAGGTACAATTAAGATTATCCAGGAATATTATGGGTATTCTACTTTGTCAGAGTTGTTTTTGTATACAGATATTCATATAGAGACCTGGAAGTCTATTCTAAATAAACTGTTCAGTATTCACGGCAAGTTCAGAGAATACAAAGGGGAGCTTAGCAGAGAGGATGTAAGTAAAATGTACAAAGATAAAACCTTTGAAAGGCTGAATACTCAGAAGGAGTTGAATCCGTACTGGAATAATATGCTTTCAAAGGAGTTTGTCGTATGGAATGGAAAGCAGCTCATGAATGCCTTTGAATTGTTGGATAACCTGTCGGACGCAATAGAGGATTTGATAGATCATGCAAACATTACGGTCATTCACGGCGATTACTGTTTCTCTAATATTCTTTTTGATATTAATACACAAATTACGCGTCTGATAGATCCGAGGGGAAGCTTTGGTAAAAAGGGGATCTACGGCGATTCAAGGTATGATATCGCAAAGCTCAGACATAGTATATGCGGTTTGTACGATTATATCGTCTCTGATCTGTTTACAATACAGGAAGTGAGTGAAGGGGTGTTTGAAACAGCGATCCTGGCCTCTGAAACCTCTTTGAGGCTGGAATCGATTTTTGATAAGTTAATAGTAGACAACGGATATAAGTTGGAAGACATAAAACTTATAGAAGGACTTCTTTTTATATCCATGCTGCCTCTTCATAAAGACAAGCCGGAGCGCCAGAAACTGATGTATCTGAGAGGCCTTTCCTTGCTCAATGAAGTAATGAATCTTAGAAAAGAACAAAAAATATCTGCTTTATGAGAATCGTGATAGATCTTGACGGAACTATATGTCCGATCAAAGAAAAGGGACAATCGTATGCCGACCTGAAGCCATTTGAAGGGGCCAGGGAGAAAATTCAGGAACTGAAAGATGCTGGTCATTATATTATCATCAATACTGCAAGAAATATGGCTACCTGCGAAAGCAATGTCGGTAAGGTAATGAAAAACGTAGGGAAGATTACTCTTGACTGGCTGGAGGAGCATGGTATAGTGTACGATGAAATTTTCTTTGGTAAACCTAACGGCCATGTATATATAGACGACAGAGCTTTAAGATTCTCAGGTTGGGAGACGGTAACGCAGCCTTTAATTAATGAAATAGCCAAAGAACGATGAAAGTAATTTTACCAATGGCAGGTCGTGGTTCCCGCTTCAACGGAAGCGGGTATAACGTACCGAAACCTCTTATCCCTGTTGAGGGAAAGCCAATGTTTGTCTGGGCAATGCAGAGTATTGAAGGAATAGAATGTTCTGAACTGATCGTTATTGCCCTGAGAGAACATGAAGAAAACTATAAGCTTACGAAGCTGATCGCTGACTATGCTCCTGCTCAGACAAGACTGGTCTTGATTGATGAAGTAACAGAAGGGCAGCTTTGCACAGTACTTGCAGCAAGAGACTTTATTAATACAGATGAAGATATTCTGATCATCAGTTCGGATACAATAGTAGTTTCGGACATTGGCAGGGAAATTTCAAATAAAAAGGATGGCTGTAAAGGAATTATATCCGTGGCCGATATGCCGGGAGACCGATGGAGCTTTGCCAGATTGAACCAGGAGGGCTTTGTGGACCTGGTGGCGGAAAAAGAGCGGATCTCGGATCATGCAAGTACCGGAATTTATTATTTTTCCAGTGGCAGAGAGTTTGTGGCTATGGCCGATGAGATTATTAATAACAAGGAGAAAACCAAAGGAGAATATTATATTATACCCCTGTATCAGAAGATGATCAATAGCGGGTATAAGGTGATGATCTCTGAAGCATCTGAAATGTGGGATCTTGGTACTCCTGAATCTTTAAATACCTTTCTGCAATCTAAAGGCGTCAGATAAGGGTTAATTTCTCAAAAACCTGATAATTTCAGCATTGACTTCATCAGGTTTTTCATAGTTGGATAAATGACCTGCCTGGTCTATGCCAACCAGTTTTACTGAAGGAAGCAGGCGTTTATATTTTTCACTTGCTGCCATGGGGACAACAGGGTCCTGTATTCCCCATATCAGGAGTACTTCTTTGTTTCTTTGTCCAAGTCTTTCTACCGCAAGGCTAAGGTCTTCCGTGAGTATGTTTAACCAGGCCGATCGGGTATCTGTTTTTAAGCCTTTAAACTGAGAAAGATGCGTCAGTCGGCTCTCAAACTCCACCAGTTTTTTTCCATCGTAAAAGTCCTTCATTTGCTTCTGAACACATCTGGGGTACCAGTATACACTGATAAGATAGTCGCCTAAAACAGGATTTTCAATAAACCACTTTTTGCGCATCGGATTGATGGCAATAGGGGAGATTAAAGTTATTTTACCAGTCTTTTCCGGATACCTGTCTGCAAATCCTGTGGCAACTGTTCCTCCCATAGAAACGCCCACAATATCAAAAGGAGTGGAGAGTTTCAGTGAATCTGTGAGTTCATTGAGCTGCGAAACAAGCAGGTCCAGCGACTGTGTTTCATTAAGCCTGTCAGAGTAGCCTCTGCCATACATATCGTACCGCAACACCCTGAATCCGGCATCTACAAGAGCTTGGTAATTTCTTTCCCATACATAATAGCCAACCACACTTCCGCCGTGTAAAAGTATAACGGTTTGGGCGGTATCCGGTCCTTCCAGCTGGTATCGGGTAATCCCTTTGGATAATTGTATGAATTTTCCTGAAGTCTCTTTTCTGGCTGTCTCATCCATCACTCTGGGTTCCTGTACGACTGTATAAAAAATGTACACTCCGGCCAGTGCCACTAAGGCTACTAGTGTAATAGCTAAAAAAAGGTTTTTTATTTTTTTCATCTGGTAACCAGGATAGTTATTAATGACGCAGCTTTTTGATCACTTTAGCTGGTACACCTCCTACCACAGTAAAAGGAGGAACGTCTTTGGTGACAACGGATCCGGCAGCGACAACGGCGCCTTCTCCAATGGTTACACCTTTAAGGATCATCGATTTGGTGGCGATCCAGACATTGTCACCGATTGTAACGGCAGAAGTTTTTCCGTCAGAAAAATGATCCGCAGCACTGTGAAAATCACTGTCGAGGATAAGGACGTATGGAGCTATACGAACGTTTTTGCCAATGGTAACCCCACTCTTGACAGTTATATGTACTCCATTTATTCTGGAGTTAGAGCCTACAATAAATTTAGCACCTTTGTGTACATAGATCTGGGTAGGGTTGAAGATGGACCAGATTCTGACTCTGTCGCCCAGGGAAATATACCCTTTGTTTTTTATGATAGGTCTGCCATTGGTAGATACCATGGAACCAACCTTATTACAGTTTCTGAGATAGAATTTAGCAGAAATGAGTCGCCATCCTGCACTTAAAATCTCCTGGGTGATTTCTAATAGTGAATTATCTTTGTTCTTTTCTTTTAACTGAGTTATTTGGGCTCTGATGGCACTTACAGTGGTCGTCATATGCTGTGTTGGTTGAAAATTTAAGCAATTGATTCAGTTAATTCAAAATGTTCTGTCTGGTTTACATTAAAGTGTGTCAGATTCCAGGCAAGTGCTTTGTATAAAGCCTTAAGATGATCAAATTCTCCTTTGGATATAAACTTTATCGTGTTTTTGGGGACAGAGATGAAAAAGTAAAACAAAAGACTGATCAGTCGCTTTACCCCAAATACATTTCTTCTCATAAATACTACTCTGTTTCTGTTCATGTAGTAGGTCTTTAGAATACTGTTTTTACCTACAGACATAGATTCTTTATGATAGATTTTGGTTACTCCTGAATAATAAATTTTGAATCCTGCTCTTTTTGCTTTTTCACACCAGTCATGTTCTTCATAATAAAGAAAAAATAATTCGGGCATGAGACCAATGCTTTGGATGAGCTTTCTGGATACCATCAGGGCGGCACCATGTCCAAGGCTAGTTTCCCGGACATCATTATATTGTCCGTTATCAACCTCCATGCTGCCGATTTTTTTTCCTCTTCCTGTAAAAGGATTAATGGAATGGGAGCCCGCGTATTGGATGATATTGGTACCAAAATACACTATTTTAGGCGTTACCATTCCAATAGCCTTGTTGCTTTCCATTAAGGTAACAAGAGGTTCCAGAAAATCCGGCTCCACCTCCGTGTCATTATTCAGAAAAAGAAGGTAAGAGCCTTTGGCTGCCCTGATTCCCAGGTTATTTCCTCCGGAAAATCCAAGGTTTGAATTACTTCGGAGGAGCTGAACTTCCGGGTATGCAGCTATGGAAGACGGATCTTCCGAAGATGCATTGTCGACTATAATAATTTCAATTTTAGGATAGTGGACTTTCTTGAGAGATTCAATCAATTCGCAAGTAACCCTGGCCTGATTATAATTAATGGATATAATCGAAACTAAAGGCAAATCAGACATTTTCTTTCTGGATTAAAGCCGGAATGGTTTTCAAAATGATTTTTATGTCCTTGAAAAAAGAGTAGTTCAGTGCGTAGTCTATATCCAGCTGAATGCGTTCTTCTTCAGATAACTCACTGGTACCTCTCTTGGTAACCTGCCATAAGCCTGTTATTCCGGCCGGAGCCAAAAAGCGGGTAGTAAACTGGTCCGTTGTAATTCTTTCCGCTTCATACAAAGGAAGAGGTCGATTACCTACAATAGACATGTCGCCCTTCAGTACATTAAACAGCTGAGGCAGTTCGTCAATACTGGTATTTCTGATAAACTTTCCAATGCGGGTTACCCTTGGATCATTATTGATTTTTATAAAGGTACTTCCGTTTTTTAACAGCTTGTTTCTGGTATGAATTTTCTCACAAATCGCATTTCCGTCAAGGTAAACAATTGACTTACAGGAAATACGCTGTTCTTTACATGCATCGCAAAGTTCGTTGTCAGAAATCTGGGACGGCGTTGCTTCTTTTTTGTTGTACTGGTTTAAATGAGCGATCTCCTTTAGTTTACTGTCAGCTCCAACGGACATAGAGCGGAATTTGTAAAAATTAAAAATCTTATACCCTGTTCCAACCCTTTTGGAGCTATAAAATATTGGACCTCTCGATTCAATAACAATAAGCAGCCCCAGTATGATGAAAAAAGGCAACAAAACTATCAATATACTAAGGGATACGACAATGTCAAATATCCGCTTCGAAAGTGGTATTTTATAAGCTGTTGGAATACTCGGTTGTTGTAAAGCTTCACTATTCGTAACCGGATTTTCAATAAGGTAACGAACTCTTTTTACAAAGTTTTCCTTTGGGAAATTGGTAGAAAAAAGTTCGTTAATACCTTGCTTATGAATTTGTTTTTTGGTTTTGAGATCAAGGTTATCTGCAATAAGAATAAAAGGAATGTCCTTAGAAGATTTGTGCCCTCGTAAACGTTCAAACAAATTTAACACTCTGGGGCCATCTATAGGACCTTCTGAGACTACTGCATCAAAACTTTCATTCTCCTCTGATATAGAATACAGCAGGCTGATACTATTGTCAAACCAACGAATGTCAAATTCGTCCTGTAATTTTTCTGTAAAGCTTTGAATGAGTTCTGAGTTCGTTCCAACAAATGCGATTTTGGATTTCATTCAGGTTGAGATTAAGCCAAAGCTCTTTCAGCGATTCTTAATATATTGGAAATTCTAAGTTCAAGTTCTTCCGGATTAAATGGCTTTACAACATAGTCGTGCGCACCTAATCCTAAAAATTTGATTTTTTCTGTACTGTTATCCATTGCAGATAGTACGATTACCGGAATATGTTTATAAAATCCGCTGGCCTGAAGATGTTCCAAAAACTCTTGTCCGCCCATTTCCGGCATATTGATATCTGTAATGATAATATCAGGTATATTTCCTTGTTGCAGCCAGTCTAGTGCCTCTTTTCCATTATTTTTTTTAATCACTTCATATTTTTCATTGAAGAAATAATAAATAATAGTGAGAATTGATTTTGCATCGTCTACGGCTAGTATAGTTTTTTTCATAAAAATAAATGTTAAAAATTCCCTTTAATCTTTTACTATTTTATTTTGAAACTTTCCAATATACTAATTGAACTAATGTAATCGTTCTTTAACGATCTGTTCCATAATATAAATTTAGCTAAAAAAACGTAAGCATTAAACTCTGCTACCGTTTATTTCACTTAATTTCTATTAAGTAGTATAATCTCAGGATAAATGCGGTAAATATTATGGTAAACACCATGAAATACTCAATTGCTTATAGTAGTTTTAGCTTTTGATATTTGGGTTTGAAATTGTATTTTTCTAATATGGTATAGTCCTCTTGTTTGAGAGACAATCGATTAATTCCTTTTGGGATGATTTTTCTATAGGATTAATACGCCTAATTTTTCATGTATCGTTTTTTTTGTTTTTATTGAACTACCGCTGAAATAGTACTTTTAAAAGCAGTCGTTCCTTTCCGGCCAATCCGGTTTTGCCATCGCTTGTATTTTCAAAACGATTTATAATACTTCCAATAACTTTTAAGTTAAAAGTAGGTAAATTATTTAATGACAGTTGTTTATGTGGTCAAAGAGGGCTGCTTTACAATTTATCCACACATTAGCGGGGTACGGTACAGGTGCTTTATAAGAATTCTTGTTGTTATCTTTTAAGTTGATAATGAGTTGAATTACTTCGTTTTCGTATTTAAAATTACTAAGATTGTACCAGAATAGCATGCTTCATAGAAACGAGAATATCAATGGAGGTAATAAAGGATGAGTATTTTGATCTGTGGCTGGAAGATGGAATTGTAAGATACAGGTATCATCAGGGAATTATTATTGATATGGATATGGCAGAAAAGCTTGTGTATTGCAGGTTGAAGATGACTGCCGGCAAAACCTATCCGGGCTTTGTAGATGCCAGAGAAGTTGTTTATGCGTATAACGGGGCTAAAAAATACCTTGCCAGTGATATTGGGTTTACGGGAACTTCAGCTGTTGCAATATTAGTAAAAAGCCATGTTCAGAGGGTTATTGCCAATACGTTTATTCGCTTGAAGCCAGCCAAAATACCTGTGAAACTTTTTACGGAAGAGGAGAAAGCCTTAAAATGGCTTGAAGCATATAAGTAGGGCTATTTTTCTGCAATGGATTTTCCGGCCACAAATCCTGTAGACCAGGCAGCCTGAAAGTTGTAGCCTCCTGTAATACCGTCTATGTCCAGAATTTCTCCTGCAAAAAACAACCCCGGACAGGTCTTGCTTTCCATTGTATGAATATCAATACTGTCAAGACTAACACCACCACAGGTTACAAACTCTTCTTTGAAGGTGGTTTTACCTTTTACACAGAATTCGCTTCGTAGCAGATTTTCCAGCAGTTTATTCATGTTTTTCTTAGGCAAATCAGCCCATCTTAATCCTGTTGGAATATCGGATAATTCGCATAGCCTTTCCCATAACCGTCTTGGTAAATTAAAAAAAGAATGGCCCACAACTGTTTTTTTGGGATGAAGGAGCTTTATATCCGATAGGGTCGCTCTTAAGCTTTCTTCATTGCCGGAAATCCAGTTTACATGTGCAATGAAACGATACTGTTCCTGCGCAAGCTGACGGGCTCCCCAGGCGGAAAGTTTAAGAACCGCCGGACCGCTGAGTCCCCAGTGGGTAATGAGTACAGGTCCCGTTTCTTCCAGTTTGGACCCCGTGATTCTGACTTTGGCAAGAGGCACGCTAATACCTTGAAGGTCCCGGAAGGGTGAGTCCGGAACATTGAATGTGAATAAAGAAGGGACGGGATCTTTTATTTCATGTCCCAGATCCTTTAACCACTGATAAGCTTCCTTATTGGAATGGCCTCCTGTAGCTACAAGTATTTCATCACAGTGCAGAGATTCTCCGCCAAAAAGTTGTATGGAGAAACCTCCGTTTTCATCTTTCCTGATGCTTTTCGTGCCAAAGCCTTGCATAAGGCGTACACCCATTACAAGGGCCTCCCGTATGAGGCAGTCGATTATTGTTTGAGAATTGTCAGACTTGGGAAATATTCTACCGTCTTCTTCCTGCTTTAGTTCCACGCCTCTGGACTCAAACCATTCAATTGTATCTTTTACTGAAAAGCGTTGAAAAGTATATTTAAGCGCTTTAGCTCCTCGCGGGTAGCCTTTAAGAAGTAGATTAATGTCAAAGCTTCCGTTGGTAACATTGCATCGTCCTCCTCCGGATACTTTAACTTTTGACAGAAACTTGTTACTTTTTTCCAGCAACATAATTTCAGCTTCGGGATTAAATCGTGCACAGGAAATAGCCCCGAAAAAGCCTGCGGCTCCGCCTCCTATTACTACTACTTTTTTAGGCTTCATAACTGAATAGTGATATAATCTAGAATTATTTTCTTCTTCTGGAGGAAGCAGATACACCAAGTACTCCCAATAACCCTCTTGTAAGTTCTCTGAAGACTGTCCTTCCAATATCTCTGGTAATCCTGCTATTCATGACTTCTTCAATCATGCTTTTCTCTTTTTTTACAGTCCTGGGTTTGGAAGCTTTAGATGCCTCAGCCTTAGATTGACTTTCTGTATCAGTATCTTTTGAGTTTATTTTTTCAGTAAGTAGTTCGTATGCACTTTCTCTGTCGATGATGGTATTGTACTTTGCTACCAGACTTGAGTTTTTGATAAGTGCGTCCGTTTCTTCCTGAGTTAAAATATGCATACGCGACTGAGGGGATCTCAACAGCACAGCCGCTAAAGGGGTAGGAGTACCTTTTTCGCTCAGTACTGTAACCAGCGCTTCTCCGATACCCAGTGAGGTTAATACTTCTTCTGTCTTGTAAAACTCTGAAAGCGGATAGTTTTCTGCTGTCAGTCGAATCATTTTTCTATCGTTGGCAGTGAAAGCTCTTAATGCGTGCTGAACTTTCATACCCAGCTGACCAAGAATGGCCGGTGGTATATCCGATGGATTCTGTGTACAGAAAAATATGCCAACACCCTTAGAACGAATCAGCTTGATAATTGCCTCAATCTGATCCAGAAGCGCTTTGCTTGCTTCATCAAATATAAGGTGGGCTTCGTCAATAAAAAGCACGAGCTTGGGTTTTTCAAGATCTCCTGCTTCAGGAAAGGTCGCATAAACCTCTGCCAGAAGACTAAGCATAAAGGTGCTGAATAACTTGGGCTTATCCTGGATGTCTGTTAACCGGATAATCGAAACAAATCCTTTCCCGTCTTTGTCCAGCCTTACCAGGTCCTCCACTTCAAATGATTTCTCTCCAAAAAAATTTTCGGCTCCCTGTTGCTCAAGTTCTATGATCTTGCGCAGTATGGTTCCTGTGGAGGCTGAAGAAATGGCGCCGTACTTTTTCTGGATACTATCTTTCCCTTCATTGCCTATGTACTGGAGAACGGCTTTGAAGTCTTTAAGATCCAGTAAAGGAAGCCGTTCATCGTCACAAAATTTAAAGATCAGTGAAACAATGCCACTTTGGGTATCATTTAGCCCGAGTATTTTACTGAACAATACGGGTCCGAATTCTGAAACGGTTGCTCTGAGTCTTACGCCCTTTTCATCCGATAGACTTAGAAGTTCTACAGGAAACTTTTTAGGTGTAAACGGAATGCCGATTTTCTGATGGCGTTCTTCAATTTTGGAATTGGTTTCACCCATTGCTGCAATGCCACTGAGATCACCTTTGATGTCCATCATCAGGACGGGGACTCCGTGTTCTGACAGGCCTTCTGCAATGGTTTGAAGTGTTTTGGTTTTTCCTGTTCCGGTTGCCCCCGCAATGAGACCATGACGGTTCATTGTTTTTAAAGGCAGGGAAACCATGGTCCCATTCACTACTTCTCCGTCAAGCAGGGCTGCTCCCAATTTTATATGTTCACCTTTAAAAGTATATCCAGCCAAAAGCTGAGCCTCAAATTGTTTCAGTCTGTCAGACATCTTTGATCATCGTTTACTGTAAAAATAACAATTATTGCCTTGAGATGGTATCTGTTGATAAAATCATTTTAACTAATTACTGGTTTAAGGAGTTAACAATAGAAAACAAACAGTATGAAAATTCAGAAGCCTGTAGTAAAACCATCTAAAAGTGAGCCTGTTGAAGCAAAGGAAAAGAGGGATGTTGATTCACTGATAAAGGAAAATGAAGCATTACAGAAAAGCATTCGCGAAAACAGGCTTAAATTCTGTAAAAAATATGGTTGTTAGTATAGCGGCCTAAAGCTTGTCTGTTGCGGGTTGTTTAAATTTATACCATCAAATCCTGAACTACTCTTGATTTGATTTTTAGTATTTTGAAAATAACCAGCAGAGCAGGGCCTGAAGTTGCCCTGAAGCATATTAACTTTTATACATTGCAAACATGGTCAACTGCTCGTTGTTGTTTTTTTTTATTTTCTTGTTTTACAGCGTTTATGCTCAGAATAGTCCGGATAAAGTTTATGGTGAATTGTTTGAAGTGGTACAGATGCAGGAGGTTTTTCAGGATTCCAAAACATTTGTAGACTGTATTCCTGTTTATACTCCCGATACTATTCTTAAAAACTATTACCGGGAAAAGAAAAATTCAGATTTTGATCTTAGGACATTTGTCGCCAATCATTTTCTGATTCCATGTACACCCGCTACAGGATTTCTGAGCGACACTGCCATGTCAACCAAAGAGCATGTTGAACAACTCTGGCCAATGCTTACCCGACTTCCCGATACTATTTTTAACTCCTCGCTCATTCCTTTGCCCAATCCGTATGTTGTACCTGGGGGCAGGTTTAGAGAGATTTATTATTGGGACAGTTATTTTACCATGCTTGGTTTGCAGGTATCGGGGAATACGGCACTTATTCAGGATATGGTAGCTAATTTTTCCTATCTTATCAGGCATGCAGGCTTTGTGCCTAACGGCAACAGGACGTACTATCTCAGCAGGTCTCAGCCTCCTTTTTTCTCATTAATGGTTGACCTGCTGGTCCGCCAAAAGAGCGATTCGGTACTTAACTATTATTTGCCTGACCTGCTAAAAGAATATGCATTCTGGATGAATGGAAAAGATTCTGTGCATAGTCGTACCGGCGCTTACCGAAGAGTGGTAAAGCTTGACAGGAAGAGCTGGTTGAACAGGTATTGGGATGACTTGCCGGAACCGAGACCCGAATCGTACAGGGAAGATGTATTGCTGTCGTTAAGCACTGACAGAAACAGGGAAGAACTGTATAGAAACATAAGAGCAGCTTGCGAATCAGGATGGGATTTTAGCAGCAGATGGCTGGATGAATCTGGGAAGCTGGAAAGTATACGAACAACAGAAATTGTTCCTGTAGATCTTAATTGTCTGCTATGGTATATGGAGCATTTCATCTCGGACTGTTACAAAAAGGCAGGAGATAAAGAAAAAGCCCGAAGCTTTCATGCCCTGGCCAAAGCAAGAAAGAAAGCTCTTTTAAAGTATTGCTGGAATAAACAGGAAAAGTTTTTCTTTGATTATGATTTTATCAGACAAACGAATACACCGATAAAATCACTGGCAGCAGGTGTTCCCCTGTTTTTTGAGATAGGTAACAAACGAAAAGCGGGATGTGTCAGGGATGAGCTTTTAACGAATTTTCTGGGCAGTGGAGGATTGTTTACAACATTGCATAAAACAGATCAGCAATGGGATTATTCCAATGGCTGGGCTCCATTGCATTATATGGTTGTGAAAGGGTTGTTGAATTACGGATTTACAGCCGAGGCAATTGCAATAGCGGAGAGATGGCTTAAGATGAATGATTGCGTTTTCAAATTAACAGGAAAAATGTTGGAGAAGTACAATGTAAGAGATCCCGGTGTTGAAGGAGGGGGAGGGGAATATCCTTTGCAAGATGGCTTTGGGTGGACCAATGGCGTGTACTTAAAGCTTGAGCAACTACTGGATCTTGAGAGAGGAAAAAGAACAGGGAAAACTTCCGCCATAAAGAAGCGATGAAGTTTTCCCATTAATATTGTTTAATCAAATAAGTTAAAGGTTTCACCAGGATAAATTTTGGGAGCGATCTGAATGCAGTCCGGAATATCGTACATTGGAGAGTTGACCGCACGATGGGCTTTGTAGTAACTCATCTTTTCAGAAGGATAAGGCTTCAATAGCTCCGTAATGTCGTTATCGGTTAAGTCCATTTTTATCCATTCAAGTTCTAAGTCCTTGGGCAATATTACAGGCATCCTCTCATGAATCTCCGACATCAGGCTGTTGGCACTGGTGGTGATAATGGTAAAGGAGTTAACGATATCGCCTTTTTTATCTTCCCATGAATCCCAAAGACCGGCAAAGGCAAATAGTTCGTCACTTGCCAATGTGATTCGGTGTGGGACTTTGTTTTTTCCTTCTTTTTTCCATTCATAAAATCCATCTGCAGGAATCAGGCATCGATGGCTTTTGATGATTTGTTTGAAAGGGGCTTTGGTTAAAATGGTCTCTGCCCGTGCATTGATAAGGTTGGTGGAAGTAGAGTCGTCTAACGCCCAGTTGGGTATAAGGCCCCATTTCATAAAGGATGTTTCAGACGGATTTCTGTTGGTTATAACCGGCAGAAATTGCGTTGGAGCCGCGTTGTACCGAGGTCTGAACTCTTCCGTTACTTTAATGTTAAACCGTTTTGATAATTTTTCAATAGAGGAGGTTAGGGAGTATCTTCCGCACATAAGTTGAAGTGCTTTTAAAGCAACAGCAATTTACAAATAATCAGACATAAATTCAACGGCTCTTTTCTCAGACCAGTATATACCGCTGATTTTTTTTTCTATAAAGCCAACATGGCCACCCTGTGCTGGCATTTCAAGGAAAAAATAAGGATTTTCTTCGGCTTCCTTCACTGGAAAACATTGAGGCGTTAAAAAAGGATCGTTACAGGCGTTTACCAGTAAGGTAGGTATTTTGATGTTCTTCAGATAATAAAGCGAACTGCATTCTTCCCAATAGGTATAGGCATTTTTAAACCCGTGAATTGGGGCTGTATACAGCTCATCAAATTCCAGAAAGTTTTTTATTTTATTGAATCCTTTAGCACTGATCAGCTCAGGCATTAATTTTGACTTTTCTGTTACTTTTTTTTCAAGGCTGTTCAGAAACCTCTTCATATAAATATAGCTGCCCCAGTGGGCAAGCTTTTTAGCTCCGGAGGCAAGGTGACATGGTACGGAAAAGTTAATACTGCAGACAATCTTCGGTTTGACGCTGGTTCCCTGTTCTCCCAGGTATTTCAGTGTGATATTGCCTCCAATACTAAAACCAATGAGCACCAATTTGGAATAGTTTTTTTTACGGAGGGCATGATTTATTACGAAATCAAGGTCTGTTGTTTCCCCGCTATGGTAAAAGCGGTGTAACCTGTTGATTTCTCCGCTGCACCCTCTGTAATTCCAGCTTAAGGTATCATAGCCAAGAGCGTTTAACAGATGAACCATTCCCAGGATGTACTGGGTTTTGGAGTTGCCTTCAAGACCGTGGGAGAGAATTATCAGGGTGTCAGACCCTTTAAAAGACCAATCCAGATCAAGGAAATCTTGATCTGGGGTATCTATTCTTTCGCGGATGTAGTTTATGGGTTTAATTTTTCTGAATAAAGCTGGTATAATCGTTTCCAGATGTTCTGAAAAAAGATAATAGGGAGCTTTATACGTAGATTCAATAACTGGCATTAACCAAATAAGGCTGTTTTAGAGAAATTAAGCTTATTAGCTTCATATGCCTGGAATTTTTCAATTTCTTCAGAGGCATATTTCAGGAACCATGCAAATAAAACCAAATCATCTGCAAATCCCAAAAACGGAAGAAAGTCCGGGAAAATATCTATCGGAGATATAAAATATAAAATAACAGCAAGTCCCAGAATAACTTTTATTTTAGGTATTTCTGTGTACTCGTTTAGTAATGAGGCTCTTATTAGTCTGAACATTGATTTTACTTTTCCCCACATCTCTCCAAATGTTCTTTCACCATTTTCATTGGTAGCTTTGTTGTATGCTTCGTTCAGCACCTTATTTAGTTCTTCAGGGTTTCGTATATAGTATTTTGCTTTCTCCACAAACTTTTCATATTTAGGAGATTTTGAAATTAAAGCTCCCAGTTTTGCCTTAATCATCATTGCGTTTAGTGATTTCTTTTTTCTTCTTTCCATATGATTAAAGTGTTTCTTGCCCACTAATATTTAAATGTTTTTTGCAAAAAAAAGTTAAACGTGTTGGCAAATGTATTGAAATATAGAGTGTTAATGGTAGAGCAATCTTTCGCAAAAGAATAGGGCTGAACCCATTATTTTTATTTATTTTTGCCAAAAAAAAATCAATTTATGAGCGAGATTTTACGCCTTGCTGTGCAGAAGTCTGGAAGGCTAAGTGAAGATTCACTAAAACTTATCAAGGAATGTGGGATTGAGTTTAGCAACGGAGGGGGAAAACTAAAATCTACTGCTTCTAATTTTCCGGTTGAACTGCTCTTTTTAAGAGATGATGATATCCCGGGATATGTAGCAGATGGTGTGGCGGATATTGGAATTGTTGGGGAAAACGTTGCGGTTGAAAAGAAAAAGAAAGTAGAATTGGTAGAAAAACTTGGCTTTTCTCATTGCAGGCTGTCTATCGGAGTCCAAAAGTCCTACGACTATAAAGATGTTAGCAACCTTAACGGACTAAAAATAGCTACTTCTTATCCTAACATCCTTTCAGATTTTCTTTTTGAAAACAAAGTACGTGCATCTATTCATGAGATAAGCGGTTCTGTAGAAATAGCTCCAAGTATCGGACTTTCTGATGCAGTCTGCGATATCGTGAGTTCCGGCAGCACGCTTATAAGCAATGGCCTAAAAGAAGTAGAAGTGGTATTTCGTTCTGAAGCAATACTGGTTTCCTGTCCTGAATTATCTGCTGCAAAAGCTAAAATTCTGGATGACCTTCTGTTCAGAATTCATGCAGTGAAAAATGCCCGAAACACCAAGTATATTCTTCTGAATGCACCGAATCATTCTATTGATACAATCATTAGTCTGCTTCCGGGCGTGAAGAGTCCGACCATTATGCCTCTTGCAGAAGAAGGATGGAGCTCTTTACACTCTGTTGTCAGGGAGAATGAATTCTGGGGAGTGATAGAAAAGCTTAAAGAGGCAGGAGCTGAAGGCATACTTGTAGTACCGATTGAAAAAATTATTCAGTAATTAATGAACATAATAAAATATCCCGAAACCGGTCAGTGGAGCGACTTTTTAAAAAGACCTGTTTTTGAAACCGCCAGTCTGGAAGCACGTGTGATTCCTGTATTGGAAGCCGTAAAGAAAGAGGGGGATATTGCTTTAAAAAGATTTACCTCCCAGTTTGACGGGGTAGAAATCGATGATCTCAGGGTCTCTTCTGCAGAAATAGAAGAAGCCAATGCGCTGGTGGATGAAGCATTGAAAAACGCTATCAGTGCTGCCAGACAAAATATAGAGAAGTTTCATTCTTTACAAAAAGAAGAAACAAAGGTAGTGGAAACTACTGCAGGGGTAAAGTGCTGGAGAAAATCTGTACCGATTCAGAAGGTAGGGTTTTATATACCAGGAGGAACGGCTCCTCTTTTCTCTACCATATTAATGCTTGCCGTTCCTGCTACAATAGCAGGATGCGAGCAGAAGGTACTTTGTACACCTCCCAATAAAGAAGGAAAGATTCATCCTGCTATCTTGTTTACAGCTGGTTTGCTTGGAATAAAACAGATATACAAAGTTGGAGGTGCTCAGGCGATCGCTGCAATGGCTTATGGAACAGAAACTGTTCCTCAGGTTTACAAAATCTTTGGCCCGGGCAATCAGTATGTAACTGCTGCGAAACAACTTGTACTTAAAGACGGCGTAGCAATAGATATGCCTGCCGGACCTTCTGAGGTTGCAGTAGTGGCCGATGATACAGCTAATCCGGCATTTGTGGCTTCTGATTTGCTTTCACAGGCAGAGCACGGTGTCGATAGCCAGGTAATGCTTTTTACCACGTCAGAGAAGAAGGCCCTGGAAGTTCTGGACGAAGTAAAGAAGCAAACGGAAGCATTGTCAAGAAAAGGCTTTGCAGAAAAGTCTCTTACCAATAGTAAATGTATTGTATTGAAGAATGACGAAGAAATCATGCTGATGGTAAACGAGTATGCACCGGAGCATCTTATTCTTCAAACTTCTAATGCCGAAGAGCTGGCAGGTAAGGTCATTAACGCCGGTTCTGTTTTTATAGGACATTATACTCCTGAGTCTGCAGGTGACTATGCATCGGGAACAAATCATACACTTCCAACGAATGGTTATGCAAAAGCCTATTCAGGTGTATCGGTAGACTCCTTTGTAAAGAAGATCACCTTCCAGTCGATTAGTAAGGAAGGAATTCAAAACCTTGGTCCTGTTATAGAGACGATGGCTGCAGCAGAGGCACTGGACGCACACAAAAATGCAGTTACAGTGAGACTGAAGAGTTTGTAAGTGCGAAAGTAGTTTTAGAGGAAAAGCCTCATAAACGAAAGCGTTTGTGAGGCTTTTTTATTGTCTGAATCAGGATTTACAGGATTATAGGATTTACAGGATTACTTAGTTTGCCTCGTCCTGAAGTAGGTTTACAGTTTTGGGTTTAAATACTAAAAAACTATAAAAAGGTATTTTTTTAAAAGGGATGTTTGAGGATGTATGGAAGGGTTACCTAAGTCTTGTCTGAAAATTTATTTCTTGTTTTATTGTCTGAATCAGGATTTACAGGATTATAGGATTTACAGGATTACTTAGTTTGCCTCGTCCTGAAGTAGGTTTACAGTTTTTGGTTTAATTCTGCAAAAGGTATGTTGGAGTGTATGGGTAGGATTACATTTTGTCAAATCTTGTTTAAAAATCTTGATTCAATGTCGTTTAGTTAAGCAATAATTTTAAAAAAAACTTCCGATATTTGATAAATAATAAGGGGCAAAAAAAGCCTTAAATTCCGTGAAAACATAA
>Ga0207868_1000252_pt1 | contig 67402 bp, 48 predicted proteins | sample Passage237B_FD_187370 | JGI IMG/M metagenome (GOLD analysis project Ga0207868, IMG submission 187370) | Cellulose adapted compost microbial communities from Newby Island Compost Facility, Milpitas, CA, USA - Passage2 37B (SPAdes) (version 3) ...
GCTAGCGAGCGGTCGACGAACCAGACGACGACAGGGGCGGCCAGGGCGAGGCCGAGGGCGACGTAAGCGACGTAGTCGAGGCCGATCAGGCGGCCGCGGGGATCGGCGGCGAGGAAGGCGGAGCTCATGAAGGCGCCGGCGGCGGAGGCGAAATGTTGGACCGCGGACTGAGCCGACATGAAGCGGGCGCGGGCGGCGGGCTCAGGGACGCGCGTCGAAAGCGTCTGGAGCGGGACCATGCGCGAGCTTCCCGAGACCATGAACACGGAGAAGACGAACAAGATCGGTAGCGATTGGCTCGGGTGGATGAAGCCGAAGACCAGGGCGAAGGCGTGAAGGAGCGTACCGAAGGCGAAGACGCTCACGGCTCCGAAGCGGTCGACGGCGCGTCCCACAAGACGCACAGCGATGAAACTCGCGATACCTCCGACGAGGTAGAGGGTACCGAGGAGCTCGCGGGGATAACCGAGGTTGAACTCGACGAAGGTCGCGATGTTCGGGACGATCGAGAACACTCCGAGCATCACGAGGCCCATGCCGCCGAGACAGAGGAGAGAGCTCGGTGAGAGGAGAGAACCGCCTCGGCCTGTTTTTTCTCGAGGGCGATCTAAATGAGCGCGGAGCTCGGGCAACATGACGCGCGCGGCGAGCGTCACGAGGAGTCCGAGAGCCGCGACCGCAAAAAAGGGCGCGCGGAAGTTGAAGAGACGCGAGAGCTCGAGGCCCGCGGGCACACCGAGCACGGACGCGACGGCGAACGAGCTCCCGACGACGCCGAGGGCTTTGCCGCGGCGCTCCGTGGGGACCGTATCGGTCACGATGGCCAGGGCGACGGAGGTAGCGGGCCCTCCGAACACTCCCGCGAGCACACGAGCGGCGAGGAGCGACGCGAGATTGAAGGCGAAGCCGCCGAGGGCTGTCGCGAGGGCGAGCCCGGTCATGAGCCAGGTGAAGACTTTTCGGCGCTCGAAGCGGTCGAGGAAGAACGAGCCAGCGACGCCCGAGAGAGCCGCCGCGAGGGTATAGGTCCCGCCCACTGCACCCATCATCGACGTTGGCACACCGAGCTCCCGAGCAAAGTCAGGACCCAGCGGCATCACCATCATGAAGTCGAGGATGTTCACGAACTGCACAGCAGCCACGATCAAGACGATGGAACGCTCGCGCGAAGAAAGGTTCGGCTGGGTCATAGGGGTCGGCGCGCCGGGAACACCCGGGGCTCGGGGGAGGCACACTTCAGCATGACTCAGGCGTGAGCGCCCATGCCTCGGGGCTCGCGGAAATCATTTTTCCCTCGGAGCGAACAGTTTCCGCGCCTCGCCAGTTCGGCGAAACTCCTTGCGCCCGGGGGCCGAGAGGGAAGAATAAGCCGTGGCCACCGAAATCGAGCGGAAGTTCCTCGTCGCAAAGGAAAACCTCGCGCGCATCCAGCCGGAGCGCAGCGTGCGCATGCGGCAGGGGTACCTCTCCCGCGCACCGGGCCGCACCGTCCGCGTCCGCATCGAAGACGATCGGGCGTTTTTGACCATCAAGGGCCGCGCCTCGGGCCTCGCTCGACCGGAGTTCGAGTACGAAATCCCGCTCGCGGACGCGAGCGCGCTCCTCGAAATGGCGGACGGGCCGCTCGTCGAAAAGGTTCGCCATTACGTTCCTTTCGGGGGGCTCGTCTGGGAGGTGGACGAGTTTTTTGGGGACAACGAAGGGCTCGTCGTCGCGGAGGTCGAGCTCTCCCGCGAGGACCAAGCGTTCGAAAAGCCCGATTTTGTAGGCGCTGAGGTCACCAGCGATCCGCGTTATTTGAACTCGCGGCTCGCGGTCGAGCCCTATTCGACTTGGTCGAAGGCCTAACGGACGAAAGGACGCAGCGGCCCCTCGACGGGCCGAACCAAAAACGTTACCGCGTCCGCCTGACTCCCACCGCGCGCACTCTCTGATGTTCACGCGGAGCGCGCGCTCTGACGTTACCGCCTCCGCCACGCGGTGCGCGCGCTCTCTGAAAAACGTTACCGCGTCCGCCGCACTCGCACCGCCCGCGCAAGAGCGCTGTCGGCGGCGCGCGTGTACTCCTGGAACTTCGGGTAACTCTCGACCTGAATGCGCCCGGCTTCGGTCACGACCCGCCGCTTCAGACGAACCGTCGAGGGTCCCGTCGCTCCGCTCGTATAGGCGTCTTCGATCTTGAAGAAGGAGCCCTTTTCTCCGAAAGCACCGGTGGTCGGATAGACCTCGGCGATGTAACCCGGGGGCAAGGTGACCCTGAGATCGAGGCCCTGTTCGACACGCTCTGCGATCAACAGAGGTGTCTTCCGTTCCGCGAGGGAGGTGAGCTGGGACAGGCGGGGCATGAACGGAGGACCGAGCAGCAGGACACCACCGGCCATGGTCCCGAAATGGGGAACTTCGACTTCGACCTCGAGGATGAGCGGCTCGTCGAGAGCGTCCTTCTTCTTCACTTCGTGGCGCACGAGACGCGCGCCGCTCAGGTGTTGAGCGAGGAGTTGACTCTCGATGATGCCTGGGAGCTGATTCTCGGGGATCTCGGCGAGCCCCGCACGAAGGCTCGCGCCATACTTCCCTTCGAAGACAATTTCGAGGTGCAGCTCAGCGTCGCCGTTCTCTTTCAGCTCACCGGTGCCGCGGTAGGTGATGCTGTCGTCGATGCCCCCGAGGGGAATGGTGGCCTTTCCGAGCTGCCCACCGCCGAGGACATAGGCGTTTTGACCGCGCACGTGGGACGGAATCGTCCCGAAGGGCGCGTAGCGGTTGTCCATCGTCAGGTATTCGACGTCCTTGCCCGAGCCGACGCGCAGCAGCGGGAACAAGGGACGCTCGAACTCGCTGATCGGCCCCCGCGGAGGCGAGGCAATCCGACTCTCCGCCATCACCCAAGCTACAGGAATGCCGAGAGCTTCACACAAGATCTCAAACCCGTTTTCGTGGCGGCCGCTCCGACTCACAACGACCTGACGACCGTCCTCGGTGGAACCCTCCTGCACGTTGTCCAGGATCCAGTGATACAGCTTCCGCGCTCGTTCGAGAGGCCGCTTTTCAGACACGCCTTCGACGATGCGCTCGGCGATCCGCTTCACCCGCGGGTCGACCGGCGTGAGGGTGACTGCGCTCGCGCGCAGCGCGTCGAGACGCTCCGCAAACTCGAGACCCCAAGCTACGGTCACCCGCGGTAGGAATTCCGCCGTCGGAGGGCTATTGGGCTCAGAGACGTAAGCGGGGCTCCGATCGACCCGGAACCTCCGCACCACAAAGGGTCCCGCCTCGGTCACGACGGGCTCCGGCGCGCCACCGGTCGCCTCCACGATGAGCGACTTGGCCTTCGGCGCGATCACCACGAACTCACTGCGCGCGTAGGCGATGCCTTCTTCGCGGAAGTTCCAGGTCGGACCCATGTAGCTGCTGCCGTCACCCCGACCCCAGTTCGAGAAGATGCGCTCCTGCTCGACGTAATCGCCGACCTCGAGGTGCGGCATGGTTTGAGTCGGTTTCCCGCGGACGCTCTCGGGCTCGAGAATGCGCCCGTCTTTCTTCAGGACCCGCAGCTTCAACGTCAGCCCCCCCACGTCCATCTCAGCGAACTGGCGAATGGCCTCTTCGCTCTGGATGCGGACGATTTCGTGCTCGAGGAACTGGGACGAACCATCGGAGCGAACGAGCACAGCTCCGTAGTCGAGGACGCGCGCAGCAGTGCCGGCGAGCTCGGTGCCCTCGCGCTCGAACTCGGCGATGACCGCCTTGCCATCGAGGCGATAGGGCTCGAGAGCCGTCACGCCTTCCGCGAGATCGATCGCACTTTCGAGGAGGCTCGGATCGCCGCCCGCCTGGATTGCGGAGACGACCGCGCGCGCGAGCGCGCTCTTCTGACCCCGAGCGAGCTCGGCGTCCGCCAGCGCGAGGCGCGCGTGGATGTCCCGAGGCTCTCTCTCGACGGCGCGCTCGAGGCGCTGCCAAACCACACTTTCGTCACCGGAGCGCTCCAGGAGCGCGTCGATCCGATCTTGGATGTCTTTGCGTTCGGGACGCCTGCTCAACAGGCGCTTCAGCTCACTCTTGGCGGTCTCGTAGTCGCGGCGGGAAAGGGCGCGCGAGAAGAGCACCTCCGTGTCCGGATCGGCCTTCTTGAGACGTTCGAGCAGCTCTTCGACCTTCTTGTGGTCGCCGCGGGACTCCGCGACATCGATGGCGTACGTGAGCGCGTCGGGTTCCGTCGGGAACTTCTCGAGGATGCGCTGGACGGTGGCTTCGAACTCCGGACCCCAGCCGAGCTCTTCGTAGAAGGCGGCCAACGTGAACTCGATAGTGAGGACTTCGGGGAACTCCCGCGCCTGCTGTTCGAGCTTCGGGAGCGCGTGGACCTTTCCTTTCTGGTCTCCGAGCCAGAGCGCAGTCCCGTATCGGGGATACCAGAGGCCGCGGTCCCGCTGCTCTGCACGCACATAGAGCTCATGCATCAGATCGCGGGTCTGGGACTCGTCGAAGATCGGATCGCTCTCGACGAACCCGGCCGCCGTCATGAGAACTCCGCCGGTCGCCTTCTCAGGATCGCGCACCAGGGGCTCGAACAGGACGGACGCGGCGTCCGGCGATCCTTCAAAATCGAGGAGGCTCGCGACGATGAAGCGCTCCGCCGGGCTCATCTCCTTTTCTTCCTGGAGCCCTTCCACGTAAGCCATGAGGTCATTCGGGTTCGGAAGGACCCGCGGCGGGACGCCGACGAATCCCGGCGCGAGAGCCGACGAGCGCACCGGGAGCGCTCGCCCATCCGGACGAACCACACGCAGCGAAGTGCTCCCGGAGGAGAGCTTCCAGAGCACCCGGTGTTTGCCCGGACCGAGCTCCACGCGCACCCCAAAATCCGGCCAAACGCCGAACTTCCGCGGATCGCGATCGAGCACGAGGTGGTCATCGATCCAAACGCGGAAAGCGCCGCTCGCCGCGATGATCAAATCTTCGGTCTTCTCGAGCTCGATATAGGACTGAGCGTAGAAGATCCCTTCTCGCACGGGCGCATCGAGATCTGCATCACAACCCCGAACCTTCGCGTCGTAACGGCGCGGCGAATCCTCAGGTCTCAGTTCGTCGTGAAAGCGCACCGGCCAGGGTCCCGGCTTTTCAGCTTCGAAGGACTCCAGCAGGTCGGCGGAGCGACCTTTCCCGAAGGGACCAGCGAACTGAACCGTCGACACGCAGCCGAGCAGATCGCGGACGCGCGCGACCCGATCCTGGACGCGGCTTCGCACCTGATGGCGGGCTGTCATTTCGACGAGCGTCCCGTAAGCGCGAAAACCGATGTTCCCGGGCCGCTCGAGCCAGTCTGAGAACTGCTTCTTGTGGGCCTCGTCGAATCCTTCGAGGTGTCCCGAGAGCTCGTAGGCCTTCTGCGCCGAGTACCAGGCGCGCAGACGACCGAGCGCCGCTCCTTCTTCGTTCGGATCCCGCTCAGCTTCCGCCGCGAGCACCTCGAGGAAACTCTCGGCGGCGCGGCGGGGACGGCCGTGGAACATATCGTCGAGACCGCGCGCGAAGGCGGCGTGAGCTCCTTTGATCTGAAGCTCGTCGAGGCGAGCCCGAGCGCGCTTCGCCTGAGCCGCGTCTCCGCCGGGGCTCAAGAGCTCTGAGATGAGCCATTCGCTGAGCACGTCCGGGTCCTTCGAGGAGCTCGCTTGTTTGCGCTGCTCGCCCATCGGATCGGCGGGCGATTTCGGCTGACCCTGGCATCCCTGACCAGAAGCGAGCACGAGGGCCAGAAGGGGCGCGAGGTAACGGCGTCTCATTGCTTGGTCTCCTTCATGGGCTCGAGCAAAAGAGGCGTGTCGAGCGCGCGATCCGCCGCCGCACAGAAGGCTCGGAAATCGGCGTATTGTTCCGGAGTCACACGATCGACAAACAAGTAGAGAGAGCTCTTCACGGTGATGGTGCGTCCGGTCTTCTCGTAGCTGATTTCGTAGCTGCCGAAGGGGGTCTTCTTCGACACGTTCTCAGGCGCGCTCTGCACCTGCATCCCTTCCGGAATCGTCACGGTGATCGACTCCTCTCGGTTCGAAAAATCCGTGATGCGCACGTCGTGCTTCCGCGTCGAACGCGACGCGTACGTCGAGGCGAGATGCGACGGGACGGTCACGTTCACCCGGAGCACGCTCCCCTCTTCTCGCGCAAAGTTCGGGACTATTGCGTGGAAGGAGACGCGAGGGGGAGCCTCGATGTCCGAGAGGTCACCGGTCGTGATCGAGTCAGAGTCGAGCTGGATCCCGGGGAACTCGCCGGCCATGTCCTCGGAAAGACGCGTCACCCGCGTCCCCTTCGCTTCATAACGACTCCGCCAAGAAGACGCCCGGTTCCCCCTCACTTCGTAGGAGACGTTGATCTCGCCGCGCCCGTTGCGTTGTAGGTTCACGCGGGTCTCGCGCTTCGTCACGTTGTCCTCGGGTTTGAGCCTCGGAATTTCGACGAGACGGACCTTGCCGTTTTGCATGATGAGCGCGAGCGCTCCCTGATCCATCGCGGGCAACTCCCGCATCCCGGTGTACTCGGCGGTTCCGTCCAGATAGAGGTCGAGCTCGGGAACGTAAGCGATCGCGTGATCGAAGGGAGCCAGGCTCGCGAGCTTCGTCGGGAAGTCTCCGCGCAGCCGCGTCCTCACGACGACGAAGTTCGCGTCAATCCCGAGCTCGCGAAGCAGCGTCACGATGACCGTGGCTTTGTCCTTACAATCGCCCCAGCCGCGCGCGACCGTCTGCACACAGCGGCGCGGCTTGAACCCGTAGATTCCGAACTCGAGCGCGACGTAGCGCGTGTTCTTCACGACCCAGCCGTAGACCGCGCGGACCTTCTCTTCGGTCGTCTTGGCGTCTTTGGTGATCTCGCGCGCGAGCTTCTTCGTCTCGTTGTCGAGATCGAACTGGTCGCGGATGAGCCCCCAATAGAAGCGCCCGAGCGCGTCCCAGTTCTCGAAGGTCGAGGCGTGAATGAAGCCGAGGGTCTCCGCCCAAGGCGGCATATAAGGCTCGGGGTTCATCGCCTTCAGGTTGTCCGCGAAGAAGCGATAGACCTTCGAGTCCGCCGTCTCCTTCACCTCCTGTTTCAGCTTCAGGCCGCGCTGATCGAAGTAGATCTGACGGCTCTTCGGCATCACCAGCACGTACTCGGCGTTCGCGACGGGCTCGTCGTTCTGGAGATAAGCGATGTCCCCGAAATAGTCGGCGAACTCGTTCCGCAGGGTGACGTCTTCGATCTGATACCGAAGCTCGACAACGTCGCCCGGCTCGAGGCGCGGGAACTGGACGTAGAAGGTCCGCGCCGAGGTGTACATGGCGATCGAAGGATCGTCCGCCGCGCCTTCCCCGCTCTCGATCGCCTCATCCGTCGTTCCGTCCGCTCGATAAACCCAAGCGCCCCGGAGCTGCACGACCTGAGAGTCGGCCTGGTACTGGAAGGCGTATTGGCGCGAGAAGGCGGCGGCCGCGTCCGTGAGGGGCTGGAAGGCGACCTGGCGGAACTGACGCGAGAGGCCGCTCGGGTAAACCGTCGAGACCGTCAGATCCCGGAGCGTCCGGCGCGAGTGCCCGTCGGCCTTGGCAAAACGGTACTTCAAGAACTCGCTCGCCGGCATCGCGTACTTTTCGTCCGGCGGAGCGGGAGGGGGAGCCATGTGTTCGACGTACTCCCTGGTTTGTGCGTCCTGCGGCCGGAGCCTCAGGATCTCTTTGAGCAGGGCGAGCTGCTCCTGTTGCGCTTTGTCGCGTCCCTTGTAGTCGGCGAGCTGGCCGAGGACGGCGGCGTCCTCCGGAGCGAGCTCCCGAGCCCGCTCGAGCTCCGCGTAGGAGCGCTCGTGGGCGCCGAGCTGACGATGGGTCTCGGCGGCGATCCTGTGAACGATCACATCATCGGGAGCCACCGCCTCGAGACGGTTCAAGAAGTGTTCGACAGTCGACTTGTCCTTGCGCCGGAGGGCGAGGTCGATGCGCGCGCGCAGGGTACCAAAGTCGTCGAAGCGCCCCGCCGCCAGGCTCTCTTCGATGGCTCGCGCCGCTTCGGTGCGGCCGAGGCGCCCAAGGCTACTCGCGACGAGCTCCTTGAGCTCACTCGCGTGAGGCCGGCGAACCAAGGCTTTCTCAAGGGTCTCGAGGGCCGTTCGATAGAGCCCCGCGTGACTCAAGAGATCGACGCGCCCTGAAATCGCCTGCAGGTTGTCCGGGTCGAGGGCGAGCACCCGATCATAAAGAACAAACGCTTCTCGCGGGTTCGGACCGCTGCGGAGGAAAGACGCCTCGGCGAGCAGGAGCATGACCTCTTCCCGAGAACCGGCCGCCGCGCCTATGGCCTTGGCTTTCTCCAGGTGGACGCGAGCGGTGTTTCGGTCTTCGGAGAGCGTGGCCGCGAGCAAGAGCCTCACAATGGTCGGTTCGAGGGCCGCCGCCCGCTCGGCGAGACTGCGCGCTTCGTGGATCGTCGGATCGTCGCCGCCGCTCAGAAGCAGGTACTTCGCCGCGTTCTCGAGGTCCGCGGCCTTCGCCTTCGGATCGTCTTTGATACGTTGAACTTCATCGAGGGGCCCTGGCGCGACACCTCGGATCGGAGCGCTCGCCTTTGCGGGTTTCGCCGCCTCCTCCTCCGCGCTCAAAGCGACGTCCGCCCGCACCGTGACGCCCGGGAGGACACGTCCGTCCGTGTGACCGAGCCGAAGGCTGAGCCGCGGCGCGCGCTCGTTCGCGCAAAGTTTCACCGTGAGCCGGTTCCATCCGGGCTTCACCTTCACGCCGACCGAGCGGCGATCGAAATCGAACCCTCGATAGGAGTCGTCCGAGAGAACACTCTCTCCGTTCCAATAGACTCGATAAGCCCCGCCCGCGCCCACGAAGAGCGCAGCGTTCGCCGGCGGCTTTTCGACGGAGACGAAGGTCGTCAAATAGGAGCAGCCGTAGTTCCCGGGGCGCAGGACACTCCCGAGGTTCACGCTCCCCTGCCAAAAGACCTCGGGCAGCGTTCGGTAGCGAATCGGCCGCTCTTTCCCCGAGTAGGCCCGTCCGGGCACGATCGGCAGAAGCAGCTCATCTTCGGGACCGTAGGCCGTGTCGAAGCCGGCCTTGCCTTCGTTATCGAAGGGCCCGAGCAAGAGCCAATCGGTCATGTACCCGATCTCGCCGAACATCTCCCGGGCGCGCTTCACGTCGCCGCGCCGGAGCCGAGCAAACGCGCTCAGGGTATTTGCATAAACGCGCTCCAGGGCGGGGCGCGCCGTATTGTTACCCGCGAGCCGGAGCGCCGACTCGACCGCCGCCGGATCGACCTCATCCCAATGTGCCCACATCTCGCGCAACAGGACCACACCCTCGAGACCCCGCGCCTTCTCGAAGGCGAGGAGCTCATCGGTCAGGGCCTCTTCGGGCGTTCGCAGGGGCGACTTGGCCACGCGACCAGCCGCCGCCTTTTTTTTTGTGACCTGAGCGGCGCCTTCGGCGCCGCTTGCGGAAGTCGACGCAAAGAGCGCGGCGAAGAGCGCGAGCCCGCCAATTCCGGCCGAAAGAAAGTTTCGCTTCACTTGGGACTCCCTCACGCGGGCAGGCCCTGGCGCTGACTCCACCGCGGCGTCGCCTCCAGAGCTCGAAGATTCAAGACACATAGCGCGCCCCTCGGGCCCGCCAAAGGGGGAAAGAATGCGAGAAGCGCCACACAAGCGAAGCGCGAGGTCACCGGCACGGTCCGTCACATGGGCCCTTACGTTGTGGGACGGACAGCCGTTTCGCCTGGAGGTTCCCCCGAAAGCTCTGACTCCCGCCCCATGGAGAGTGCGAGCGACTCGGGACGACCCACTCAAGTCAAGGCTTGCTGGAACGAGACCCCTCATACTAAAACGGAGCTCCGTGAGACGTCTCGACCTCACCGGAGGCAACATATGGCGAACCCGCAGATGGTGATGTACGAAGAGGAGTTCACGTTGATCCAAGAGGTCGTCGACCGATTGGTTCGAGACGCGAACGCCAAGGTCGTTTTCATCGTCGACAAGAACGGACAGCTGATCGCCGCGAGCGGCGAGGTAGCTGAAATCGATACGACCTCCCTTGCTTCGCTCACCGCTGGCAACATTGCCGCCACGGGCGGCATCGCGAAACTCCTGCGGGAGAACGAGTTCGCGACCCAGTTCCACGAGGGCGAGAGCCAAAACATCCACATTCAGCTCGTCGGAAACCGCGTCATTCTCGTGGTGATTTTCGATGCCAAGTCGAGCCTCGGCCTCGTGCGTCTCCGGGTTCGAAAGGCCACGGACGAACTGAATAAGATCTTCGAGGATCTCCTCAATAAAGCGCGCGAACCTGGCAACAGTGATTCACCCTTTGGTGAGATCACTGATGAAGACATTGACAGCCTCTTCAACGACTAAGGGAGCTCGGTACCGTGCCTTTCGTTAACTTCATGGCCCGGGAGATCAACTGCAAGATCGTTTACTACGGTCCGGGTCTCTGCGGGAAAACGACGAACCTCCAGTACATCTACGAGCGGACCAACCCGGACGCCCGCGGCAAGATGATCAGCCTGGCGACGGAGACCGAGCGCACGCTCTTCTTCGACTTCCTCCCCCTCGCTCTCGGTGAGATCCGCGGTTTCAAGACCCGGTTTCACCTCTACACCGTCCCCGGCCAGGTCTTCTACGACGCGAGCCGCAAGCTCATCCTCAAGGGCGTCGATGGCGTGATCTTCGTCGCTGACAGCCAGTTCGAGCGCCTCGAGGCGAACCTCGAGAGTATGGACAACCTGCGCGAGAACCTCGCCGAGCAGGGCTACGATCTCGACAAGATCCCCTTCGTGATCCAGTACAATAAGCGCGACCTGCCGAACGTCGTCGACGTCGCTGAGCTGCGCGCGGAGCTGAACCCGCGGGGCGTTCCCGATTTCGAGGCCAATGCGCGGACGGGCGAAGGTGTCTTCGAGACGCTCAAGGCCGTCAGCAAGCTCGTCCTCACCGAGCTCCGGAAGAGCCACAGCACCTAAAGTAGCCTCCGATGAGGCGCGCCCCGCGAGACCTGGAGCCCGACGAAGAGCGAGAAGGGGAAGGCGCGCCGCGCGAAGCGCGAGGCGGGCGCGGCGGAGCTGTGCGCGGCTCCGCGGGGCGTGGATCTAGCGGACGCGACTCCGGAGGGCGCGGAACCGGCGGACGCGGCTCGAGCGGGCGAGACTCCGGCGGGCGCGAGGGGAAGAAAGAGAAAGAACCGCTCACCGAGGCCGGGCTCGCCGAAGCGGCGCTCAATTATCTGAACAGGTACGACGCTTCTTTCCAGGGACTTCGGCGCGTCCTCTTGCGCAAGATCGCGCGCGATGGAGATCGGGCGAAGCTCACGGAAAAAGAAGTCGACGAGCTCCTTCTGCGCCTCGAAGGGTCGCGGGTGATCGACGATCAGAGGTACGCCGAGAACCTTACGGCCAATCTGCGCAGCCGGGGCGCCTCCTCGCGCAAGATCGCCATGAAGCTCCGGGAGCGCGGCATCCAAGCAAACGACGCCGACAAAGCGCGTGAGACCGATCGCGTGAGCGATCTCGAAGCCGCACGCACCTACGCCCGAAAACGTCGCCTCGCCTCTCGGTACAACCTCGAAGACCCCGCCGAGCGCCAGAAAGCGCTCGCGGCCCTCGCGCGCCAAGGGTTCTCCTTCGAGGTCGCGGTGCGAGCGCTTGCGCCAGTGGAAGAGGAGTGACCCGGGCGCAACGAGCAACGCATCCGCGACGAGCACCGCATGCGCGATGCAGCGCCGCATCCGCGACGAGCACCGCATGCGCGATGCAGCGCCGCATCCGCGACGAGCACCGCATGCGCGATGCAGCGCCGCATCCGCGACGAGCGCGACCCCCAATGGCCGCACCAGGGAGACGCTCCCGCAACGACAAGCGCCGCCGGCAGCGGCCGCACGACGGAGACGCTCGCGTAAGACAAATGCGACCCGCAACGGCCGCCTGACGGAGACGAGCTCGTAGGGACTAGGCTTTTCCGCCCGATCTCGGCGCGGCGTCCTTGAGCTCTTGTTCGACGCGCGCCCTGATGCGAGCCGAGGCCTCGAGCTCCTTCTTCCGGGTCTCGATGGCCCGCGCGCGCTCGCGAGCGATCTTGTCGAAGAGCACTCGATCCTCGGTCTTGGTCACCTGAGGCACCTCAGCGGAGATGCGCTCATAGACGGAGAGGGCTTTGTCGAGATCTCCTCGAGCCTCAAAGACTGCTGCTTGGCGCGCGAGAGCCGCGAGGCGCGCTCGCCCCTCGGGCGGACTCACACGGACCGCGAGCTCTGACGAGCGCAGCGCTTCGTCCAGCTCACCGAGGGCAAGTGAGCATTCGGTGAGTCGGAGCAGCGGGGTCGGCGACCTCGGATCGAGGGCACAAGCTTCTTGGTACGATGCGCAGGCGCCACGCAGGTCCCGCGCCATCATCTGCGCGTCGCCTCGAGCCACGAGCGGCAGGGCAGGGGAGCCGGCAGGACTCTTTTTGGGCGCGGCCTTCTTCGCCGCAGCTGCTGAGCCCTCGGAGGCTCCTTTGGAGCCTCCTTCGGCGAGAGCCGGGTGCGCGAGGAGGGCCCCAAGGGCCACCTGGGGAAGAATGCGTCGAACCCAAGGCGCCGTCATGATCGGGCAGGGTACCTTCCGCCGACCAGCGCGACCAGAAGAGCCGCATCGAACCTCCCCCATACGCCCCCCAAACTTCGCCCCGCACGGCACTCCCCACAGGCCCCCAGACGGCGCCCCTACGCCGCCCCACATAGCGCCCCCACAGCGCCCACCCGGCGTCCACCCACACGGCGCCCACGTGGCGCACCCCCACAGGGCTGCCCACCCGCGCCCGCACCGTGCCCTCGTTGCACGCGAGACGCGCATCGCCCCCGCCTGTTTCCTTCTCGAGGAGACGCTTTCAAGGAAACTCGGGCTATCGTCCGGCCGATGACGGTCCTTGGGATGGCGAATTCAATGAGTGCTCCTTCGGTCCTCCGAGCGGCTCTCCTGCTCGCGCTCCTCGCCCCGACTGCCTGCAAGAAGGACGCGCCTCCGCCGGAAAAATCTGAGCCCCCCGCCGCCCCCGCCGAAGTCGCTCCCGAGCCTCCGGGCGCGCCCCGCGAGTGGTTCGTCGGGCGCTTCGAAGGCGAAATCCCTTTGGTCGAGCTGCCCTTCGCCCCGGAGCGCCTCCCGAAAAAGCAGCGAGAAGAAGGCTCTCGGCCCGTCCCCCGCGGTCACGCGCGCCTCACCGTCACCATCGACGAAAGTCGCCGCGCTCAGGTCGAGCTCACCACCCCCTTTCCCCAAAAAGCCGAGACCACCCTCGAGGACGACGAGATCCGCACCCGCTTCGTCCCGACCCCTGAGCTCCTCGGCTCCGGCACGGTCGTCCTCGAACGCAAAGGTGAATCTTTCGTCGGAAAACTCGCGCTGCTCGACCCGACGCGCACGATGCCCCTCTCGGGAACCATCGACGAGGGCACACTCACAAAAACCTCCGCCCCATGAACGGGCCGTTGTTTCGGCGCTGCTGGGGCTTTTCGCTCCTCCTTTTCGCTCTCTCCTGCGACAGCGCGGAGAGCTCCGAGCTCGAGCCCGCCCCCCTCCGCCTCTGCTCCTGGAATCTCGAGCGGCTCGGAACCAGCGGAAAAGACTTCAGGACCATCGCCGCCCTCCTCGACGAACACTGCGACGGGGCTGTGCTGCTCGAGATTCTCCGGGAAAACGCCGGCGCGCCCGGCTGGGACCAGGTGCTCGAGGAGCTCGGCGACGACTGGCTCGGGGTCCGCACGGAAGAGCCGCGCCCCGAAAAGGCGAGCTACGCCGAGTACGTCGCCGTCGCTTGGCGCAAAGGCTCCCTCGAGCCCTGCCCGGGCGATGCCGAGCTCTCGTACGCGCCCGATCCTGACGATCGCTTCCAGCGCGAACCCGCCTTCGGTTGCTTTCAAACCCCGACCGGCTTCGACTTCCTGCTCGGCGGGTATCACGCCGAATGGGACGAGAGCGTCGAGGTCATCGAAGCCGAAGTCCGCTTCTTAGACGAAGCCGTCCAACAGGCGCTCGAGGCCTGGCCCGACGAAAACGACCTCCTCCTCTTCGGTGACTTTAACCTCATCCCCGAGCGCCTCGCCCCTCTCACCAACCTCACACTCTTCGCACAAGGCGACGGCTCCACCCTGAGCGCCTCCGGCGCCCGCTCCAGAAACCTCTACGACAATCTCCTCGTCGCTTCCCTCTCCGACACCCCCGAGCTCGTCGATCCCGCCGAAATCCTCGACCTCCGCGACGAAGCCGGCGGCCCCAGCGACTATGTTCGGCTCGTGAGTGACCACCTGCCGCTTGGCGTCCTGCTCCACGCAACTCTCCCCGACGACGACTAGTCTGGTCGATCTCCCCTGCACTCAGCAGAAAGTCGCGTCGCCCCCACGGTCCTCTCCAAGACGCCCTCGCTCCCCAGACTCTCCGCTCCCCGTTCTTCTTGGCCCCGGTCCATCACATCCGACTCAGCCCACCCGAGCCTTCTCCTCAGCCCACCGCCTCCCGCTTCGCTCCAGCGCCGCCGTCGCGTCCGCCTTCCCATTCTGCCCTCAGAAACACCGAGCGGCTTCCAGCCTTGAAACAACTCACGGCGAAGTCTGGCGCCCCGCGCTTTGGGCCCCTAGATTTTTTCCGCGCGTCTTTTTGAGATGCGCTATGGAGGGCGCCGTGAGCGTTCAAGAAGCCCTCGAAATGCAGAAGCGGCGGATCCGGCAGGCGCTCGAGCGATCGGCTCGAGCGCCGGGCGCCGCGCGACTGCTCGCTGTGTCGAAGAAGCAATCGGTGGAGGCCATACGTGAAGCGTACGCGGCGGGCCAGCGCGACTTTGGAGAAAACTATGCGCAGGAGCTCGTGCAGAAGGCGGAAGAGCTCCGGGACCTTCCCGAGCTTCGATTGCACATGATCGGCCACCTCCAGTCGAACAAAGCGAAGCTCGTCGTCCAAACGGCCCATTCAATCCAGAGCGTCGACTCGATCTCGCTGGCGAAGGAGCTCAACAAACATGCTCGCGACAAGCGCCCCGGGCACCTTCCGAAACTCGAGGTCTTGATCGAAGTGAACATCGGCCGCGAACCCCAAAAACACGGCGCTCTGCCCGAGGATGTGCCGGCGCTCGTGGCGGCGATCCGTGAGCTTCCGCATCTCACGCTCAAGGGGCTCATGTGCATCCCGCCCGCCGCTGACAGCGCCGAGGAGAGTCGCCCCTTTTTCCGCGCCATAGCTGAGCTTCGCGCCGAGCTCGGGGGAGAGGCGGCGCTCCCGGAGCTCTCGATGGGCATGAGTCAGGACGCGGAGGTCGCGGTCGAAGAAGGGGCCACCTGGGTCCGGATCGGCACAGCCATCTTTGGCGCCCGCCCTGCCTGAGAGAGCAACAAAAAAGCCGAGACGTCGCTCCGTCCAATTGACCCGGCCTCTGGGGATCGCTCTCGTGGGCGACCCGCTCGCGCCGAGCGAGCCGAGCGGCGTCCCATCGAGCCCCCTCGGCGGCGATGGGCGCCTGCGCGAAGTTCCGCTAAGAATTCCCGCGTGAAGCGCGCGAGCGGAACCAGCCAGGGGGGGCCTTCTCTCCTCGAGCATGCCGCCACGCGCCGCGGCGATCTCCCGAGTCCTCTCGCCGATCGGCTGCGGCCGCGCACCCTCGATGAGGTCGTTGGCCAGAAACACCTGCTCGGACCTGACTCGTTCCTCCGCCGCATCATCGCCGGCGATAGGCTCGTCAGCTTGATCCTGTGGGGTCCGCCGGGCGTCGGCAAGACGACGATCGCCGAGGTGATCGCCCATACGACGTCGCGCAGCTTCGTCAAAATGAGCGCGGTGCTCGGCAGCATCGCAGAGCTCCGCGAGATCGTGAGTCGCGCCGAGGAAGATCGGAAGTTCCGCGGCAAGGGGACGATCCTCTTCGTCGACGAGATCCACCGCTTCAACCGCGCCCAACAGGACGCCTTCCTGCCGCACATGGAGAGCGGCACCATCACGCTGATCGGCGCGACCACGGAGAACCCCTCCTTCTCGGTGAACCGCGCCGTGCTCAGCCGAGCCAAGGTGCTCGTGCTCGAAGCGCTCAGCGACGACGATTTGAAGGGCCTCCTCTCTCGGGCGGTGCGCGATCCTCGCACCAAAGTCCACCCGGGACGCAGTTTCACCGAGGAAGCCCTCGGCGTCCTCGCGCGCGCCGCCGAAGGCGACGCGCGCCGCGCCTTGAGCCTCCTCGAGAACGTTCTTTCGTTCCTCGAGACCGAACCGAACGCGCCCGAAGTCGTCGGCCAGGACGAGCTTCGGAGCATGGCGGAAGGGGAGCTCCTCAAGGGCGGCGCGCTCCCTTACGACAAAAAGGGCGATCAACATTACGGCGCCGCTTCGGCCTTCATCAAGAGCATGCGCGGGAGCGATCCCGACGCCGCGATTTATTACATGCTCCGCATGCTCGACGCGGGAGAAGATCCCGCGTTCATTTTGCGCCGGCTCGTCATCTTCGCGAGCGAGGACGTCGGAAACGCCGATCCTCGCGCGCTCCCGCTCGCTGAAAGCGCCGAGAGCGCCTATCGCCGGCTCGGCATGCCCGAGGGCATCTATCCGATGGCCCACGCTTGTCTCTATCTCGCCTCCTGCCCGAAGAGCGGCAGCGTCAAACAGGCGATCGCTCGCGCCCGCGCCGCCATCGAAGAGAAGGGACCTTTGCCGATCCCGACCAAGCTCCTGAACGCTCCGACGGCGCTGCTTCGCGAGCTCGGTCACGGCAAGAACTACCGCTACGCTCACGACTACGCGGAAGGCTTCGTGCCGGGTGAGACCTACTTGCCTGAAGCGCTCGTTGGACGCCGCTTCTACGAGCCCACCAAACATGGCTTCGAGAGCCACATCGCCGAGCGCCTCGCCCGCATTCGCGCGAGCACCCCGGGCTCCGCCGACAGAGACGGGCCCGAGGAGTAACGCGGTGCGCGTCAGTTCGCGCCCGGGCGCGCGAGCTGACGGAGGACGAAGGGCAAGATGCCCCCGTGGCGGTAATAGCTGACTTCGGTCGGCGTATCGATGCGGCAGCGGACGGAGAAGATGCGATCACCGCTCGCGTCCGCGACGCGCACCGTCAAGATCTGACCCGGCTCCACTCCGTCGGCGATGCCGAGAATGTCGAATCGCTCGAAGCCCGTCAGGCCAAGTGTCAGGCGCGACTCCCCCGGCAAGAACTCGAGGGGCAAAACGCCCATTCCGACGAGATTACTGCGGTGAATGCGCTCGAAGCTCTCGGCGATCACCGCCCGAACCCCGAGCAGCAGCGTGCCCTTCGCAGCCCAGTCGCGGGAGCTTCCCGTGCCGTACTCCTTGCCCGCGATGACCACGAGCGGAACTCCTTCGCTCCGATAGCGCTCGGCCACATCGAAGATCGTCTCGACAGGGCCGAGAGCGCCGTCCTGTCCAATGTGGCGCGAGAAGCTGCCCTCCGTGTCCGGAACGAGCAGGTTCTTCAGCCGGACGTTGCCGAAGGTTCCTCTCACCATCACTTCATGGTGCCCGCGCCGCGTCCCGTATTGGTTAAAGTCGCGAGGTTCAACGCCGCGCTCGCGCAGGTACCGTCCGGCGGCGCTGTCGACCTTGATGTTCCCGGCGGGGGAGATGTGATCGGTGGTGATCGAATCGCCGACGAGAACAAGGCAGCGCGCCCCGGAGATATTCGGCGGGAAACTCGGCGTTTCGCGAGATAGAGCCTCGAAGAAGGGAGCCTTCGCGATGTAGGTCGAGCTCGCCTCCCATGCGAAACGATCCCCCTCGGGGACCTCTGTGGTCTGCCAAGCGGCCGGACCCGTGAACACGTCGCGGTACTTCTCCTCGAAGGCGTCGAGCGTGACGCTCGCGCGCACAGCCTGGCTCACCTCTTCGGGCGTCGGCCAGACGTCGCGCAGGTACACGGGCTGACCGGAGCTGCCGATGCCCAGAGGCTCGCTTTGAAGATCGATGTTCACGGTCCCCGCGAGCGCGTAGGCGACGACGAGCGGCGGCGAAGCGAGGTAGTTCGCGCGCACATCCGGCGAGATCCGGCCTTCGAAATTTCGGTTGCCCGAGAGGACCGAGACTCCGACCAGGTTCCCCGACTGAATCGCGCGGCTGATCGGCTCCTCGAGAGGACCCGAGTTCCCGATACAGGTCGTGCAGCCGTAGCCTACGAGATGGAAGCGAAGGGCCGCGAGATCGTCGAGGACGTCCGCCCGCCGCAGGTACTCGGTAACGACCTGAGACCCGGGCGCCAAAGAGGTCTTCACCCAAGGTTTCACTTGAAGCCCGAGGGCTCGCGCCTTCTTGGCGAGAAGACCCGCGGCGAGCATCACCGAGGGGTTACTCGTGTTCGTACAACTCGTGATCGCCGCAATCACAACGTCCCCGTGCCCGAGCGTGAACTTCGACTCTCGATCAGCGCTCGGTCCGAGATACGCGCCCTCGAGGTTCACGGGGATCCGCTTCTCAACCTCCGCGCGCGCTTCCTTCGAGAGGGACTCCGCTGTGCCGCCCTCGGCCCAAGCCGCCTCCTGTTCCTCGACCGCGACGGAGGCGAGCAGGGAGCGGCGCCAGGCCTTTTTCATGTCCGTGAGCGCGACCCGATCCTGGGGACGTTTCGGCCCTGCGAGTGAGGGAACCACCGTGCTGAGATCGAGGTGCAGCGTGTCCTTGAAGCGCGGGCGTGGGCTGTTATCAGTCCGGAACAGGCCCTGCTCTTTGTAATAGGTCTCGACGAGACGAACCTGAGCTTCGCTGCGCCCCGTCAGCCTGAGGTAGGCGAGAGTCTCCTGATCGACAGGGAAGTAGCCGATCGTCGCGCCGTATTCCGGCGCCATGTTGGCGATGGTCGTGCGGTCCGCCGCGGGCAAAGAGCTCAGGCCACTGCCAAAGAATTCCACGAACTTCCCGACGACGCCCTTCCTCCGGAGCATCTCGGTGATGGTCAAAACCAGGTCGGTGGCCGTCACGCCCGGGGCCAATCTCCCCTCGAGCTCAAATCCGACCACCTCGGGAATCAGCATGGAAACCGGCTGTCCGAGCATCGCCGCCTCCGCCTCGATGCCTCCGACGCCCCAGCCCACGACCCCAAGCCCGTTCACCATCGTGGTGTGCGAATCGGTCCCGACGAGCGTATCTGGATACACAAACAGCTCACCGTCCCGTTGTCGCCGGAACGCAACGGAGGCGAGATACTCAATGTTCACCTGGTGCACGATACCGGTGCCGGGGGGCACGACGCGCAGATTGCTGAAGGCGCGCTGACCCCACTTGAGGAAACGATAGCGTTCACCGTTCCGCTCGAACTCGCGCCGCACGTTCTCTTCGAAGGAGCGGAGAAGGCCGAAGGAGTCGACCTGCACGGAGTGGTCGATCACGAGATCGACCTGTTCGAGGGGATTGATGCGCTTCGCATCTCCGCCCATCTCGACAATCCCGTCGCGCATCGAAGCGAGATCGACCAAACAGGGAACGCCCGTAAAGTCCTGGAGCAAGACGCGGGCCGGGACAAAGGGAATCTCGCTTTCCCCGACGTTTTTCGCGTCATATGTGGCGAGACGCTCGATGTGGGCGCGGGTGACGTTCAGGCCGTCCTCTTGGCGCAGGAGGTTCTCGAGCAGGATGCGAATCGAGCAGGGGAGCGTGTCGATGTCCCCGAGGTTCCTCAGACGGTCGAGTCGGAAGTAGCTGAAAGTTTCTCCGGCGACTTCGAGCTTCGCCTTCGCGCCAAATGAATCGATGCTTGCCATGATTGACCTCGATGGTGAGAGCTTTCTTTCACCCTCATTCATTCCACACGGAGTACGGGGAGTCGAGCGATCGAGCCCCTCTCCTTTCTCCGCCGAAACCGAGGATACACCGACCCCCACGCGATCCCGCGAGGAAAGTGGGGAAAGGTTGTGTGTAATGTGCGCTCTGTACGCGGAAGCTCAGGGAGAGAGCTCGCCGGGGAGCGGGATGAACTCGACCTCGTCCCCCGGAACAAGCGGGAATTCCCGGCGACGCCACTGCTCCTTGGCGGCGGCGATGCGCGCCTCAGAGCTCGAGACGAAGTTCCAGTCGATGAAGCGAGGAGCATCGAGGGCGTCACCGCCGATCAGCACCAGACGCGCTCCTGTTTCGCTCTCCACGCTGACCTCAGCGCCGCCCTTCACAATGACCAGATGGCCTGGCTCGATGGTCCGTCCGTCGATCACGAAGCTGCCCTCGATGCTGTACAAAGCGCGCTCTTCTGCGAAGGGCACCCCGAAGACTCCGCCGGGCTTGAGCTCGATGTCGAGGTAAAGGATCTCGGACAGAGTCGTGACCGCCGAACGGGCGCCGCCAAACTGGCCCACCACGACGCGCACCTTGAGGCCTTCGCGCTCGACGACGGGCAGCGCCGAGCTGTCATAGTGGTCGAATTTTGGCTCGCATTCCTCCTCCTCGAGGGGCAACGCGACCCAGAGCTGGAGCCCGTGGAGGCGCATCGGGCCCGCACCGGGAACCGGGCGTTCCGAGTGCACAATGCCTCGTCCGGCAGTCATCCAGTTCACCTCAGCGGGGCGAATCACCTGCGCGAAGCCGAGACTGTCGCGATGAAAGACTTCGCCTTCGAAGAGGTAAGTCACGGTGGCGAGACCGATGTGCGGATGGGGTCGAACATTGATCCCTTCGCCGGGACCGAAATCATTCGGACCCATGTGATCGAAGAACACAAACGGTCCGACGTTACGCACCCGGGGGGTCGGAAACAGCCGACGCACCGTAAACGTGTCGACCGGGCGCGGCCGGGGCTCGATGATGGCCTCGATCGGGCTCACTACGCGGTCCTCCGAGTCCAGCGACACATCATCAGGTCGTCTCATCGCTCTCCCACATTGCCCCTCCTCCGCCATCTTGTGAAGCAAGATCCGCTCGAGAGGGGCGCAAAGGTCCTTTCCGACACGAGCACCAAACGACAGACTTCTTGTTCCTCTCCCCCTATCGCTTCTTAAAACGCACCCCCAAAGGCCATGTGCCAGCCCCACGACTTTGGGACTAGGCGCGGATCTGAGGAGTCAAAAGAGAATCCAAATGGGGGATCGAGGTTCAGAGTGAAGCGCGTCGCGATGAACACGGCCTGAGTGATATCGAAGCGAACGAACGGCTCGACTGCGACCTGCGTCGAGTCGACGAAGGTCGAACCGACCTGCACCGGAACGCGCGCCCCAAACATGAGCCTATCCATCGGCCAATAGGCGAGCCCCGGTGCAGAGATGACAAGGAGGTTTGAGCTGGCGCCGTCCAGGCCAATGCCGACGTCCGGCTGGACATCGAGCGTGACGACGAGCTCCTTCAGCGCGTCGAACTCGAGGCGAGCCGGGAAAACGAGGTGAAGTTGATCGGGCCAGTAGTACCAGGAATCTTGGTAGCCATGAATGGAGGTGCCTGCCGTGATCTGGACGGTTCCGTCGGTCGACTCGCGGTTCCACGGTCCGAACGCGACGAGCGCTCCGAGCTTGAGCCGAAAGTTCGGACCAAACGCGCGAATGTAGTTCCCCCCGATGGCAACATTTCCAAAGGCGACACCGCGATCCAGAGTCCCCTGCGCGTGCTCTCCGTCCCCATCGCCGACGAGCCAATACCCTTCGCTCGCATAGCCAAAGGTCAATTCAAAGTTCTTGCTCAAGCGAAGCCCGGCTCCGACCGTGAGCGTGACGAGATGTGTCGTAGCGTTGTCGCGCCCGAGCCCGGTCGCCGTGTACTGGTTACTCATCGTGAAGTAGGAGAGCTCCGCGTGCGCCCGCACGCGCCGGAACTCCGTACTCAGATTCGCGCCGAGGTCCCCGGTCGGCGCCGAAAACGTATCGCGAGCCTCCGCTTTCCCAAGAGTGAGCGACAGGGCGAGGAGCGCGCCGACTGCGATTCTCAGACAAGGACCCCCGTACCCCACCGCCCGATGATAGGCGAAACTGCGCTCGAGTGCAGCCCTCTCCGCTCGCCGTTCCATCGACGAACTCGATTGAGCGTTTTGGCCCCGGTCCATCACAAAAGAATGCGCTCAGGCGAGCCTTCGACTGAGTCCGTCGGCTCGTCCGTGCGCGACGAAGACGACAAGCGCGTCTACATCGGCACGACCGGCGCCTTCACGACCACGTAATATTTGTAGTCCTTCCCGCGCATTTCGGCCTCGAAGTGCAAGTTCGGGCCAGTCAGATCAAAATAGTAGATCCAGGCCTCGGGGATACCAATATCCGCCATGCCATCGAACGACTGCCCACAGCGGATCGGCTCGCCGTCATACGGATTCGAAACGTAACAGTCATACCCCGGGATGTAGTAACGACCGCCGTCCATGCGATAAAGCGCACCGCGAATGCTACTGATCTGCCGCCTGGGAAGGCCCGCCACACAACCTTCTCCAGCAGGATCGACCTCGGTGCATTCCCACATAACGGACCTCTCCTTATCAAGCCGCCAAGCCAAATGGCTGTCAGCGAAGTTGACCGCCTCTCTCGTTATGCCCCCTTCATTCGCGATAGCAGCCGCCCCTCCGGCGCCACCTTCGCCGAGCGGCTGAAAGGAGGAGTTCGATTGACCGCAGCCTCGGGATCCATCGGCGTAGGTCACGCAGAACCGCTGCGCCATGGAGCGACGAACCAGGTCGACTCGAAGTCCAGGGATGGACCAGCTCGCGTACCCAAGTGCTTTTGCGATGTCGTCAATGTCGCAGGTCACGCCTGTGGCATCGAATATTCGCGCGTCGCCCTCGATTCCAGTGAGCGAGACCCCACTTTGACAGGCTGGAAAGGTGAGCATGTAGCGTGCCGACATTTTCGCGATCGTCACCTCCGTCGCGAAAGCATTTGATCCCCGATTCCGAGTAAGAGGACCCAGGCGACCGTCACCGTAGAACACCTCAGCCCCACTCCACCAATAAACCCCTTCGACAGGTGTCGGCTCAGGGGGTTTATCTCCCCCCGTTCGGCCGCAGCCCGATACCACCAACGAGGCGAGAGACGGCGCCAAGCAAACTCTTCGGAACATGCTCATGCTGTACTCTTACCTCCTATGTATCCATCTGCATGCGCGCCATGGCCTAGGGATCGACGAGGGGCGCGTCGACGATGAGATAATACGTATAGTCCTTCCCGCGCATTTCGGCCTTGAAATGTAGTTCCGCGCCCTTGAGCTCAAATCGGTAGATCCAAGCCTCTGGAATACCGACATCCTCGCCTCCATCGAACGATTGTCCACACCGGATCGGCTCGCCTTCGTAGCCGTTCTCGACATAACAATCGTAGCCAGCGAGGTAGTACCGACCCTCCTTCATTTCGTGAACGGTCCCGCTGATTTTCCTGGAGCGAATGTTCCGGAACCCCGGATCACAGGCCTCGCCCGTTTCATCGAGGGCTGCGCACTGCCACATGACGGCAGCGTCGGATTCGTTATCGAACCGCCAGGCCCGAACGCCATCCGAGAAGTTGGCTAACTTCGGATGGAGGCGACCACTCGAGGCCGCACCTCCACCTCCGCTGCCCTCTCCTTCGAACGGAACGAACGTCCCCGTCGCTTGAGCACACCCGACCGAGCCATCAACAGACGTCACACACTCCCGGTTTGCCATGAACCGTTGATTCAGATCGACGCGGACGGCGGTGAAGACCCGATCAACGTAGCCGAAGGCTTTGGCTGCGTCCGTAGGCTCGCATTGCTCTCTACTAGCGGCAAAGACCCCTGGCGAAACATCGCTGCGCTTCAGAGGAAGCTCGTTGGTGCAGGCGGGGATCGCTAGGAGGTAGCGGTCGTCTCTCCGGATGATCGACGCCCGATGGGTGAATTTGCTTCCTCCCGTGAGCCTCGTTGGCAGACCTCCGGGAGAGTCGTCCCTGAAAACCACCTGAGCGCCAAATCTCCAGTAGCTACCCTCAGCTTTCGGCTGACCATCCCCTTTGTCGAATAGACCGCAGCCCGCCAAACTGAGGGCACACAGACTATAGGCACCGGACCGTTGCTTGAGCAATTCAGCGTCCTCTATTCACCGAAGGGCTCACTCAAAGAAACTTGTGTAAAAGGCATAACGCCGGGTAGGTTTTTCAACGTCACGTCCCAGTAAGTCGGTTCGTTCAACGTCAGCGTTGCTTCGGCCTCAGGGTGGTCGCAGGGCTGAAGGGTCTGCGTCCAGCCGGTCTGTTCACCGTCCTGATGATTCCCGTCCAGAGTCTCAGCGAAGAGCTGAACGGGCTCCTGAAGATCGCGCGAGTCAACCAACGCTTGCGATGGTGGAATATCAACTGGCTGCGGGTTGAACCATTCCCACTTGAAGGGAGCCGCGCCGACGAGTCCGTTTCCGACGTAGGTCGGCGGATAGTTGAGAGTGGCGATGACGTTAGCGTCTAGGACGGAACATCGTGGATCCGGAACTTCCTCCGGAGTATGGCCCGCGCAGGTATTGATGCCGAATCCAGTCTGCGGATCCATCACCGTCGAGCTGCGACAAACTATCGCGTCTCCAAATGGGCAACCGTCACAGCAGTCCGAGTGCTCGTTGGCCACCGCGCCGCATTCGCACGCGACCTTCAGGTCCCCCTTGCTGAGCTTCGTACCGGGTTCCATGGCCTGTCGCGCATCATTCGAGGAACAAAGCGGCGATTCCGTCACCTCACACCCCAGCACGAGAGCGCACCCCACAAGCACCTTCATCCCTTGGCTGAACTTCATCGTATTTATCCCCTACTCAGAAAAATTGGCCATGATTTTGTTGCGTTCTCGCGAGAAGGCGCGACGAATCTCGGGGTCGCGAAAATGCCCATCGGCTTGATCGAGGACCTTCAAGACCTCCTCCCGGGCCGAAACTCGAACGAATGCGGCGCTCGGCCCCTCGGAAGAACCCTCCGCCATTTCGCGACTCACAGAGTCCGTACCAAGCTCCTCGTTCGGGTCTTTTTCGTTCGCGGTCGGCGCTAACGAAGAACGATCGACCAGTCGCTCGGAAGCAGAGCCAGCTCGGGCCGCCGGGACCTCGGGGGGCGAACTCGGAGACGCTGCCGCGTCACGGCTCCGCGGAGACTCGAGGCCTCTGAACAAGAGGAACGTGACGAGCCCGAGAACGCCCACGCCGAGCCCCAACAAGCGCGAAAGCACTCGCCGTCCCGACACGCGCGAACGACGTTGGGTGAGTGTGCTCGCAGCCGCCCCCCACCTCCCGCCCGTCAAGGCCGAGTCTTCGGGTGAGCTCGGTGCGAGCTTCGGCGGGCCCAGCCGCGAGGACGACAGTTCGTTCACCTTATGCGCGCCAGAAACGTGCGCTTTCTGCGCCGCAGGACTACCTTACCCTCATCATGCAGCGGGCTAGCTTCGCCGTAGATCGAGACGCGCCCAAGGCGCCTCCGCAGCGCCTGTGGGACGTACTCAGTCCCGAGGAACGAACCCAGATCCTATCGGCATTGCCCTCCGAGCTCCCTCGCGCCGCGCCCCCTGAGGGCGATCGACACCGGATTCCCAAAGAACGCGCCTTCTCGGCGCTGGATGAGTACTTCCGCCGCATCAAGCGCAGCGTCTACCTCGGCTCGGAGCTACCCATCTACTACCCCGACGAGCCGGTCTTCGCGCCCGACCTCATCGCCGTACTCGACACCTCCACCCATGAGAGACCGGCCTGGGTTGTCAGTCATGAAGGACGAGGGCTCGACTTCGTCCTCGAGATCCACGTCTCGGGGAGCGCCCAGAAGGACTTCGAAGCGAACGTCATTCGGTACGCAAACCTCGGGATCCCCGAGTATTTCGCGTTCGATGCAGGACGCGGCAGACTCCTCGGCTGGCGCTTGCTCGAGCCCGGCGCTGGAAAGTACACGCCTATTCTGCCCCAGGAAGGTCGCTGGACTTCGAACGTGCTCGGGCTCGACTTGGCCCTCGAGAGGGACGGTCTTCGCTTCTATCACGGCTCGGCTCCTCTCCCTCACGCGCGTGAGCTGATCGGACGCTTGTCGAGCATGGTGGACGACGCCCTCCGCCGCGCAGAGGAGGAAGCTCGCCGCGCAGAGGAGGAAGCTCGCCGCGCAGAAGAGGAAGCTCGCCGCGCAGAAGAGGAAGCCCGCCGCGCAGCACGGCTGGCGGCTCGCCTGCGCGAGCTTGGGTTCGACCCCGACGACACCGAATAGCCGATCGACGCGGGCGAGCTTCAGTCCGTCTCGATGGCCGCGACGTAGGGCAGATTGCGGAAACGCTGCGCCCAATCAAGGCCATACCCGACCACAAACTCGTCGCCGAGCTGGAAGCCGACGTAGTCGGCGCGCACCTTCTGTTCCTCGGTCGGCTTCTCAAACAGCGCACAGACGCGCAGGGACGCGGGGCTTCGCGCCAGGAGACTCTGGACCAGGTAGGCGATGGTCAGGCCCGTATCGATGATGTCCTCGACGAGCAGGACGTGTTTCCCTTCGATGGGGTTGGTCAGGTCGTGGGTGATCTGGACATGGCCCGAGGACTGAGTCGCGTCGCCGTAGCTCTGGACCCCGAGAAACTCGACGGCCACGGGGCCCGAGATGGCCCGGGCCAAATCGGCCGCAAAGATGAACGATCCCTTGAGGATACAGAGCAGAGTGATCTCCTCGTCGCTTCCGAGGTCCGCCCGGATCTGACGGCCCAGCTCCGCCACCCGCTCCCGAATTCGTTCCTCGCTGAAGAGAACGGTCATGCGCTTTCCATCGGAGGGGTGGCTCATCGCCCCGAGGCTATGAGATCCCTTGAGCTTCGAGAAGTCTTCTTTCAGCGCACCACCACCCGCACCGATGCGACGCGTCCGTCTGTCTCGAAAGTCAAAGAGCCTTGGCGGTCGGTGCGAAAGATCTGCGTGCCCATTCCTTCGAGCCGCTCGAGCACATCGCGCTTCGGATGGCCGAAAGAGTTCCGCGCGCCCACGGAGATGAACGCGAGCTCGGGCTGGACCCGAGCGAGGAGCTCCCTGGAGCTCGACGTATCGCTGCCGTGATGGCCCACCTTGAGGAGCGTCGAGCGCAGACGATCGGGAGCAGCCGCGACCAAAGAAGCCTCTCCGGGAAGCTCAATATCCCCGGTCAGAAGCGCGCTGTGGGCCCCGTAGTCGATCCGAACGACGAGAGAGGCGTCATTGCGCCCGAGGTCGAGAGCGGCGCCGCAGGGGGCGAGAACGCTCACGCGGGCCCCGAAGTCGTGATCGCTGCCGCAGAGCTCGGCGGCGCCGCGGACGCGCACTCCGCGCTGTCTCGCCAGCGCCAAGAGGCGCGCGAGCTCCCGAGAGTGTTCGGTAGGCTGCGCTGTGTGCCAAAGCTCGCGCACCGGTACCGCTTCGAGCACTCCGAACAAGCCGAGCATATGGTCACGGTCCGGATGTGAAAGGATCATGAGATCGAGCTCACGCACTCGATGGGCCCGAATCCAAGGCAGAAGGACTCGCTCGGCCACGTCGGGCTTTCCCCCGGGATATCCACCGCCATCCACGAGGGCGACTTTCCCATCGGGAAACTCGAGCCAGAGCGCGTCCCCCTGACCGATATCGAGGGCTGTCACGCGCAGGAGCCCGGGGCTCGCCCCTCCCGCCTCTGCCGACGGCAGGTACCGAAACAAGCCGATCCCGAGCGTGAGCATGGCGCCCAAGACCCGCGCCTTTACGTGCGACAGGCGCGCAAACACCCCGAGCGAAACGAGCCCCAGCGCCACGAAGAACACCATGTCCCAGGCGTCCGGCAGGCCGACCCCAAATTTCAGCTCCTCCACTCCCGCGCTCCATTTCGCCACCCAGGCCACGAGCAAGAGCGCCGACGATCCGACCCAGGCCAAACCGCGCTCGAGGTCTGGCAGCGGCGCGCTCACCGCATGCAAGAGACAAGCGGGCAGCGCAAAGAGCTCACCGACCGGCGCCGCGAGCAGATTCGCGAGCAGCGCCGCCAAGGTCAGTTTGTCGTTCATGAGCGCGATGGCCGGGGCGCAGCCGAGGGAGGCGCTCACCGTCGCGACGAGGTTCTCGATGATGAATCGAAGGGGCTGTTTGGTCAGGAATCGCCCGCGCATGAGGGCGCGCGTGAGGGGCTGACCGAGGGCCAACAAACCCAAGGTCGAGAGCGCCGACAGCAGGAACGAGAGGTCACCGCCGAGCAAAGGATCTGCCGCAAGTCCCCATAAAATCGACAGCCCCAGCGCCGAGCCGCCCCGCACACGAAAGCCGAGGGCCCGAGCGCCCAGCACCGCGCTGAGCATGCAGGCGGCGCGGAAGGCGGACCCGCTCGCCCCAGAGAAATCCTCGTAGAGCCAGGAGAGAGGGATTCCGAGCGCGCTCGAAAAGCGCGTCACATCGAGGCGCCGGGCGAGGCGCGGGACCCGAACCAAGAGCATCCGGAGCAGGTTCGTCAGGGTCAGGATCGCGACGACGAGATGTGTTCCGCTGACGGCAAGGACATGCATCAATCCACTCGCGGCGAAGGCGATCCGATCTTCGTCTTCCAGGTCGGTCTCCCCGAGGACCAGCGCCTTCGCGAGCGGGACAGCGCCAGGATCAAAAGTCGCGACAATCCGCTCGCGCACCAGCGCTCGCGACCAGTCGACGGCTCGCCGGAGCGAGCGTCCCGCGATCCGTTCGTCGAGAGCCACGAGACCTCCCGAGAGAATCACTCCGCGCCGCGCAGCTCCGCTCGGGTCGTCGGAGATCTTCTCATTGCGAAATAGCTCGAGAGGCGCGAGCTGAAACACGCCGACGAGCTCGTCTCCGCGCCCGAGACCCATCGGCTCACTCCCCACTCGAACCAGAAGAGGCCCTTCGACCTTCAGCCTGTCGCACTCGAGGGGTCCCGCCTCTCCGACCCAGCTCTCGCGCACTTCGCTGTCTCCGCGAAAGCCACGACTCGTCCTCTGGACCGGGGAGGTCACGATCCGGATGCGCCCCGCGCAGCGCTCTGGCCCCGAAAACTCGCCGCGCACCGCCGCCGAGGTCCGCTCATACTCTTCAATGGCTCCCCCCGCTCGCGCCGCACAGAACCAGAAAAGAAACCCCGCCCCCAGCGCGAGCGGCACGCGCGCCCTCGGCTCCGCGCTCGCACAGGCCCACGACAGCCACAGGAGCCCCACGGCGATCGCCGCTCCGGGCGCGCTCCGGAGCTGACTTCCGGCGAGCGCAACGCCCGCGAGCGTCAGAAGCGGGCTCAGCAGAAAAGGCGCCGAATCGAGGAGCGCTCGCTCGCGCATACCCGCGCGTCCAGCAAGACTCGCGCCCGCATTCACTCCGCAAAAGTGCAGCCTTTTTTCCCCGAAGAACGTCCCCAGCGACCCTGGCCGCCGCTCGGCTCGCCATCTCTCGCCAGGCTTGCAAGAATGAACCAGCTCTGTGGTGAACCCAACCGATCTCCGGCAGTCCAAAAAAGTGCGCGCCGACGCGCTCCTTCTCGAGGCAGGGCTCGCCGACTCACGCACCAAAGCGCAGGCGCTCATCCTAGCCGGCGACGTGTTCGCGGGCGAAGAGCGCGTCGAAAAGCCGGGTTCGCTGCTCCGGCGCGGAACCGAGCTCCGGGTCCGCGCGGGGGCCCGTTACGTCTCCCGCGGCGGCCTCAAGCTCGAAGGCGCCCTCGCGGATTTTGGGTTCGATCCTCAGGGCCTCGTTTGCGCGGACATCGGCGCTTCAACCGGCGGTTTCACAGACTGCCTCCTGCAAGCGGGCGCGGCGCGCGTGTATGCGGTGGACGTCGGACACGGTCAGCTCGCTTCCAAGCTGCGCACCGACGAGCGCGTGGTGGTGCTCGAGCGCACCAATGCTCGCTCTCTCACGGCGGAGACGGTCGGCGGCGGCGTCGATCTCTCGGTCGTCGACGCTTCTTTCATCGGACTCGAGAAGCTGCTTCCGGCGCTGTTTGCGATCCTTCGCCCGGGCGGCTTCCTCCTCGCGCTCATCAAACCTCAGTTTGAGGTCGGCCGCGAAGAAGCGAAGAAAGCTCGCGGCGTAATCCGCGACGAAGAGCTCCGAGCCAGCACCGTGCGCGAGGTCCTCGACCAGATCGAGCGGGCGGGGCTGGTCGTCCATAAAGACGCTCCCTGCCGCGTCCCAGGGCCCAAAGGAAACGTCGAACACTTCGTGCTCGCGGAGCGCCCGAGCGGCGATGCATCGGCACGAGCTCCCGCCTCCAGCGACGCTCCGGTAGCTCGGCAGAGAAACGAGCCATGAGTCCCGCGATCCTTCTCTTCTCGACCCTGCTCGCGCTGCCTTCGGCGCTGACGGACCCAGCGCCAACCTACAAAAAGCCTCTCCCGGAGCCCGCCGTACTCGCCCGAGGCACCGCCAACCGCTACGCGAACCTTTCGCCCGCCGCCTGCAAAAAACAGCTCGCGGCGCGCAAGGTCGCCATCGAGTTCGTCGGCGCCGCCCCCGGCATCGCCAATCCGGTCCGCATCGTCGGCCCCATCGGCGGCATCCAGTTTCACACGGGTCCGAAGAAGTCGCCCTTCGGCATGGCCGATTGTCGCCTCGTCTTGACCTGGCTCGATCTCATCCCGCTGCTCCGCGACCACAAAGTCGCCAGCATTCGCATCGACAACTTCTACCGAAAAGGGGCGCGCCTTCCGGCCCGCAAGTCCAAGAAGAGCCAACACGCCTACGCCTTGGCTACGGACCTGACGTCTTTGACCCTCGACGACGGCACCCTGCTCGACGTCGAAAAGGACTTCCACGGCCAGCTTGGCCAGGAGGTCTGTGGTCCTACGGCGGTCGTCCAAAACAACGATCCGCAAGGCGTCCTCCTCCGCAATCTCGTCTGCGATATCGGCCGAACCGGCGCCTTTCACCACATCCTGACGCCCAACGCCAACCTCGCTCACCGGAATCACCTTCATCTCGACATCGCGCGAGACTGCACCTGGTTCTCGGTGAAGTAACGGCAATCGGACTTCCCAGCTCTCCGCGCCGGGCCCGATTCGCGGGGGGCCCACCTGCGGCCGAAACAACGCCATCTCGGCCACTATTTCTCGCGTCTCACCTCTCGGTTTCGAGATGACTTTGGAGTTTGTGCCGACACACTTTCGAAACGCTCACAGTTGTTGCGCATTCTTCGCGCATGCGCGATTGCGGATGGAGATCCACTCCGCGCCTCATTTTTGAACGCGAACGCTCACAGATGCGCTATGGTCGAGAGAGACGCGCGCTCGGGCGCGTCGGGAGAACGCTCATGGCCTGGCGACAACGAGTGGTCATCATTGGCGGCGGGTTCGCGGGGGTCGCCGCCGCAAAAGCGCTCAAGAATGAGCGCGTCGACGTTCTCTTGCTCGATCGCCAAAATCACCATCTCTTTCAGCCGCTCCTCTACCAAGTCGCCACCTGCGCCCTCTCCGCGGCCGAGATCGCCTTCCCGATCCGGCATATCTTCGCGCGCCAGCCGAACACCGAGGTCGTATTCACCGAGGTCACCGGCATCAACCTGAAGGCTCGCTCCGTCGAGACGACCTCAGGACCCATCGACTACCATTTTCTCATCATCGCCGCCGGCGCCGAGACGAACTTCTACGGGCATAAGGACTGGGCAGAGGCGGCGCCCGGACTGAAGACTCTCGACGAAGCCCTCGAGATCCGTCGCAAGGTCTTGCTCGCCCTCGAGCTCGCGGAACAGGAGACGGACCCCGCCCGCAGACGCGAGCTTCTCACGTTCTGCGTCATCGGCGGCGGCCCGACGGGCGTCGAGCTCGCAGGAGCGCTCATCGAACTCTCCCGCGGCCTGGTGCGCCGCGACTACCGGCACATCGATCCCAGCGAAATCTCCGTGCGCCTGATCGAAGGGGGTCCGGCGGTTTTGAGGACGATGACCGAGTCGATGCAAGTGAGCGCGCGGCGTCAGCTCGAGTCCCTCGGTGTGATCGTACACACGGGCTCGCGTGTGGTCTCCATCACCTCCGACTCCCTCGGTCTCATCGATCAGGACGGCACGCCCCAGACCATTCCTGCTGCAACGATCCTGTGGGCCGCCGGAGTCCGAGCGGTTCCGCTCACCGCGACCCTCGGAGTTCCTCTCGATCCGGGCGGTCGCGTGCCCGTAACGCCTTCTTTGAACATTCCCGGCTACGACGAGGTCTTTTGCGCTGGAGACGTCGCGGCCTGTGTCGACGCAAAGGGAGTGAATGTCCCGGGGGTCGCGCCTGCGGCGATGCAGATGGGGAAATTTGCGGCACAGCAGATTGTGCGGCGGCTCCAAGGCATGGAGGTGCGCCCCTTCGTCTACCGAGACAAAGGAAGCCTCGCCACGATCGGCAAGCGCCGCGCCGTCGCCCAGTTTCGCCACTCTCGCTTCTCAGGAGTCATCGCTTGGTACCTGTGGCTCGTTGTCCACATCATGTTCCTGATCGGCTTTAGGAACCGACTCATCGTCCTCACCCAGTGGGTCTGGCAATACGTTACGAGTCGCGGCGGCGCGCGCATCATCACGGGTATCTCACGAGGACATCTCGAGTGGCCCGCGCAGCCGAGGCGCCTCGGTCGCATTCCGCGGCGAGGCGGGGCGCCCGAGCCGAGCGAAGCCGAACCCCGCGTGGTCCAAGCCACGGCGAGCGGCGGCCCCGGCGGGTGAAGGCTCGAACGGGCTCCTAGGTCCGCGCGGGATCTTCCTCGGCACTCGACCTCGTGCTTCATTGGTTCGGTGAGGATCGGGTTCGGGGGAACGCGGGTGGGAGTGTGGCTTGTGGCCCTCTTGGGGATCTTCCTCGCGGCGCAAGCAGCCCAGGCAGGGGAATTCCGCGCACCACGACTCCGCGGTGGAAGCCTCTTCGGCGTAACGTTCGGGACCGCAGAGGGGCACCAGCAAACGAGGCCAGACTCCGGCTACCAAATCGAACCCCTCCCTCTCATCGTGGTCGGGGGAACCTTCGGGGTTCAGATCGATGAAAGGTGGTCGGTTTCGCTGCGCGGGACATCAGGCTTTTTCCCCTTTCGAGCGCACTTAGCGGCCTCTGTCGTCGGCGAGTACAACCTGACGAGGGATTGGTCCGCTGGCTTGGGAGCGGGTGCGGCGCATATGAGTGAGTCCCATCTCAACTTTTGCTTCAACACTTCTGGAGCCTGTCCGAGAGGTGGTCCCTTCGTTTGGACCGGCATCACATTCCCCGCCTTCATCACATACACATTTCCCACCGAGCGGCGGCGCAGGTTTGGGATCACGGTTGAGATGGCGCCAGGCTTCGATCCGTTACGGCCCAGAGAGACAAGCGTACGGGGCACGCTCAACATGAGTGTCGTTTGGAGATGAGCGCCGCAGAGCGTGTCCGAGGCTTTCGGTCCCAGAGCGCAGGACCCCGATGGTCGTCGAGTTGGGCCATGCGGAGCGGCTTCCCGGCACAAAGCGGCTCACGGCGACGTTCGTCCACCTTGCGTGAACATTGAGTGAAGTCTGTTCGCGTCGTCGCGTCGGTCGCAAGTAGGAGCGAAGCGGTAGGCGTGGGGCTCAGGGGAAGGCTCGGGTGGGCTCAACTGGAGGTGATGGACCGGGGCCAAAAAAATAGCCGGGAGCGCTCTAACAATCACTCTCGGCGAGGAGCGCTCGGGCGAGCAGGGAGACGTGGCGGGTGAAGTCCCGTTCGAAGTCTCTGCGCATCGAGGCGAGCTCGGGTCGATGTAAAACGGCGCGCACCTCCGGGGAGGGATGGCCAAAGGACCAAGCGCCGACGAGAGCGGTCAGTGAGAGATGTAAGAGCTCCTCGTATCTCCGCGGCGGAAGCAGGGGCGCGGTTTCGTAGAGGAGAGCGGCGACACGGCGAAAAAACTCGACGGCGTCGCGCTTGAAGTCGAAGACAGTCTGGGCCTCGACGTTGTGTTCGAGGACCGTCGGAAGAATCGCCGAGAGGCGGCCGAGGAAGGGGCGCGCGGCGAAGCTCTTGGCGAGCATCGCGGCCAACTTGTCCAAGAAGGCGTGACGCGCGGCGTCGTTCACAAGGGGAACGCGCTCGTGACACCTGAGAGTTTCCTCAAAGTCGACGAGCCACCCGGTCCACTCTCTCCGCAAGAGCTCGAGGAGGATCGCTTCGCGGCTCTCGAAGTAACGGTAGAGATTCGACTTCGCCATCCCGACGCGGCGCGCGAGATCGTTCAGACTGAGCTCACGTTCGGTCTCGCTCTCGAGCAGGAGGGCTTGAGCCGCTTCGAGGATCTCCTCGCGGCGCTCGCCTTTCTGCTCATCGCTTCGGGCGCGTTTGAAACTATCCTTCTCGTCCGTCACAAACTTCCTTGACAAGAGACCGCTGGTCTCTCATTCAAGAGACCACTGGTCACCAAACAGTGTGCCTGGGTTTTCGCCCCAGGGCACGTCCGAATTTTCTGGAAGGAGAAACAACATGGCCCAACCGCTCATGTGTGACAAGAGATTGTTATCATTGGATTTATCCGGAAGGACCTACGTCGTGACAGGGGGCGCGTCGGGGATCGGACGCGTCACTGTCGAGCAGCTCGCCCGCCAGGGGGCCACCGTCGTCGTCGGGGTGCGCAATGGGGCGGCCGGGCAGAAGGCGGCTGATCAGATTCGCCGGGAGGTGCCCGGAGCAAAGATCGAGATCTTGCACCTCGACTTGGCGAGTCTCGATTCGGTCGAGCAGTTCGCCGAGCAGTTCCTCGCGACTCACAGCGAGCTCCACGGGCTCGTGAACAACGCGGGAGTGATGAACACGCCGCGCGGACAAACCAAGGACGGCTTCGAGCTTCAGTTCGGCACGAACCACCTCGGTCACTTTTATCTCACAGAGCTCCTCCTCGATGTGCTGCAAAAGACCGAGGGCGCACGCATCATCTGTCTCTCGAGCTGCTATCACGACAAGGCCATGGGCCGGGAAGGGAAGATCGATTTCGACGACCTTCATTTCACGCGCCGGAAGTACGACGGCTGGACCGCTTACGCTCAGTCGAAGCTCGCCAACTTACTCCACGCCAAAGAGCTCGCGCGCCGTCTCGAGGGCACCGGAGTCACCGCCGTCAGCGTGCATCCGGGCTGGGTCCGGACGAACCTGATTCGGCATTCGGCGCCTGTTTTCCTGCAAAACGCGCTGGCAGGCGTTCTCAAGCTCGCCGGGCTCATCGAGCCCTGGGAAGGGGCTCAGACGACGCTCTATGCGCTCCTCTCTCCTGAGGTTCCGAAACATAGTGGGGCCTTCTTCAGTCAGACGGGCATGTACCGAGATCGCTCGAAGAACGCAGGCGGCTGGCCGATGAGCTCGCCGAACCCTCACGCGCACGATGATGAGCTCGCCCGGCGTCTCTACGACGAAAGCGCGCGCATCATCGCCGAGGCCAGGCAGAAGCGGCGCGCGGCTTGATCGAAAGGTGGCACCGAACGGGCTCAAGGGGCGCGGCATGATCGAAAGGGAGCACCGAGCGGACTCAAGGCGCGCGGCTTCACCCACGGACGGGCTCAAGGGGCGCTGAACGCTCACTGACGCGCGATCGAGAGGGGCGCCCCGCACGCCGGGCCAAATGGGGCCAGACAGACGCGGCGGTGGAAAGGCTGCGCGACGCTTCATCAGAGGCGCGCGCCCCCTTGGGGGGCGCGCGCTCGAGCTCAAAATGCCATCACCCAAAGATCGTAGAGCGCATGGGTCCAAACGGCGGGAGCTAAACCGCGCAGCTCGTAGATGACGGTGAAGACGAGGCCGCAGGCGGCGCGGAAACAGAAGATCTTCAAGTCGAAGTCTTCGCCAAAGGCTCCGTAATGGTGCCAGGCACTAAAAGCGATCGCGGCGACGAGCGCCCACACGATCCGCACAAGCATGCGCTTCATGCCGCGGGCGATGTTGAACAGGAAGATCAAAAGCGCGGCGCCTCCTCCGTAGAGCAGCGCACGGAAGGTGAGCTCTTCGTAGAAGCCAGCTCCAAGACTCATGATGACGCCTGTGAAGCGCGTCCCGGCGTCGAGGGCTTCACTCGCCTGTTCGACGGAGTAGGAGAGGGCGGGCGCCACGCGGAGGAGGCCCACGGCGTCGTCCTGGGCCGTGACCCAGGAGAACAAACGCGCCGCGGCCAGGCCCGCTAGGATGCGCATGGCGACGGCGTAGAGGATCCCCTCCGTGCCCATCCAAGCGAACCGGTGCCAGGAGATGTGCTTGCCCCGTCCCATCATCAGGAGCGGCACCACGTAAGCGGCTCCGAGCGAGACGGTCAAAAGCGCGTAGATGGGCATTGAATGGTCCACGAGGGCCTGGAGCTCCTGCGTGACCCAGTCGGCGGCGTTCCGATATGGGAGAAAGACGACCCCGAGGTGGTACCCGATGAAGACGGGCATGGTCAGGGCCAGGTCGGTCCAAGGTCCCGATCGGTCGAGGTTTTCCTCGGTGGCGGCCGCAGCGGTCATCGGCAGAGACCGTACCGGCTGCGCCCGTTTCTAGGCCAATTTTCAGCTTTATTGGCGGAACAGGAGCCGGCCGAGCCTGGCCGGGCGGAACTTCACGCTGCGGCGCGCCTGCCGTGGCGCGCGCTCCTCACGCTGCGCCAGGCGTCAGGTGGTAGACGAGCCAGAAGACGACGGTGACCCAGAGAAGCACGATACCGACCATCGGACCGTCGCTGAGCATGATTTGGGTCGGGCTCTCCGCCTTCGGCCGGAAGCGCACGAGGTAGAGGAATCTCCAGTTCGCGGCGGCGACAAACAGGCTCGTGAGCCAGAGATGATCGGCTTGGAAGAACTCGCGCGTGCGCGGGTCCAGCGTGTACACCAAGTAAAGGACGAAGGTCAGGCCGCCGCTCAGAACCACGGCCACGTTCAGACCTCGTTTCGAATAGCCTTCGAGGGCCGCTCGCTGCTTCTTGGCGCCTCCCGCTTCCGCGGTCGTCAGCTCATGGCGCCGCTTCCCGAAGCCCAAAAAGAGCGCCAGCGTCGCGGTGCAGGCGTAGAGGTACCAGGAGATTTCGATGCCCGTGGCGAGACCACCGCCGACCACGCGAAGCACAAAGCCGGCCGAGATACAGCCCACGTCGAGATAGGCGACGTGCTTCAGGCGACCCGTGTAGGCGAGGTTCAAAATGAAATAGGCCGCGGCGACCGCGCCAAAGCCAAAGTCGATGGCAAAAGCAGAGCCGACGGCGAGGACGATGAGCACCGCCGCGAACACCTTCGCCACCCCGAGGGGCACGCGCCCTGACGGAATGGGCCGGAGGCGCTTGATGGGATGTTCGCGATCCGCCGTGACGTCGGCGATGTCGTTGATCGTGTAGATCGCGCCCGCCAAAAAGCAGAAGACGAGGAAGGCCAGCCCAGCGTTCGTGAGCAGGCGGGCTTCGAAGATGTGCTTGGCAAAGACGACCGGCGCCAGCACGAACACGTTCTTCACCCATTGGTGCGGGCGGATGGTGCGGATCAAGCCGAGCGCGACAGTGCCAGGCGAGGGCGGTCCAGCAGGAGCAGGGGGCACCGCAGGCCAGCTGACCTGGCTCGGGATATCGCCCGGCTCGCTCAACCCTCGAATGGATGGCGCCTCCGGTGCGCTTTGTCCCTCCTCTGCGCGGCTTTCCTTCAACGCCATCGGGCCCCGCTTTTAGCAGCCGCGCTTTCCTACATCCACTTATTTACCATTGCCCCGGACCAATTCCTCTCGCGAGCTCCCGCCAGCTTCGCTAACCAGGAGTGACGTGACACCCCTAGAACGCCGCGCGCGTCATGCGGATCTCGCCGCACAGCTTCGCGAGCACGATCACCTCTATTACGACCTCGACGAGCCGACCATCTCGGACGAAGAGTACGATCGCCTCTACCGCGAGCTCGTCGACCTCGAGAAGCAGTACCCTGAGCTCATCACACCCGATTCGCCGACGCAGCGGATCGGCGCGACTCCCCGCACTGAGCTCAAGGCGGCGCCCCACGTGGCGCCGATGACCTCCCTCGACAATACCTACAGCCGGCAGGAGCTCGCTCAGTTCTTAGAGCGAGTGGCTCGGGGTCTCCCAGAGGGGTCGCGCCCTGTTTTTTCCATCGAACCGAAGCTCGACGGCGCCAGCATTGAGCTTCTTTATCGCGGGGGTCGCTTCGTTCAAGGCATCACGCGCGGTGATGGTGTGGTCGGAGAGGACGTCACCGACAACGTTCGGACGATCCGGAATCTGCCGCTCACGATTCCCTATCAAAATGATTTGACGCTCCGCGCGGAGGTCGTCGTCTTCCGTCGCGACTTGATCGCTCTCAACGAAGAGCGAGCCCTCGCTGGAGAGCCCCTCTTCGCCAATACGCGCAACCTCGCGTCCGGCTCGCTGCGCCTGCTCGACCCGCGCCAAGTCGCGCGCCGCAGGCTCCGGGTCATGGTTTGGCAGGTGCTCGAGCGGGATTTCGCGGAAGATCACGCCTCATCGCTCGCCAAGTTGCGCGAGCTGCGCATCCCGACCCACGGCGTCCTCGAGCTCGGCACCAATGTCGACGAGGTCATGCACGCGATCGACGCCATCGAGGCGATGAAGGCGACGCTCGAGTATGAGCTCGACGGCGCCGTAGTTAAGGTGAACACCTACAAAGAGCAAGACATCCTGGGGCGCACGGCGAAGTTCCCCCGCTGGGCCATCGCTTATAAGTTCAAGGCCGACCGAGCCTACACGCGCGTGCTCGGCATCAGCGTCCAGGTCGGGCGCACCGGCGTCCTCACGCCCGTCGCCGATCTCGAGCCCGTTCAGCTCGCTGGAACCACTGTCTCGCGCGCCTCGCTCCACAACGAAGATCAGGTCGCGCGCCTCGATGTTCGGATCGGCGATCTCGTCGGCGTCGAAAAAGCTGGCGAGATCATCCCTCAGATCATGGACGTGAAGTTCGAGGAGCGACCCTATGGGACCGAGCCTTTTGTGCTTCCGCGCAGCTGTCCTCGCTGCGGCTCACCTGCGGAAAAACCAGAGGGCGAGGTCCAGATCCGCTGCACCAACGTGGAGTGTCCGGCGCGCGTCGAGGGGAGCATCCTCTATTTTTCGCGGCGCTTCGCGATGGATATCGACCATCTCGGCGCCGAGCTGATCCAGAAGCTCTGTTCCCTCGGCCTCGTCAGGAGCATCCCCGATCTCTACACGCTCACGCTCGACGATCTCCTGAAGATCGAGCGCATGGCGGAGAAGGGTTCGACCAACGTGCTCCGCTCCATCGAGGCGAGCCGCTCACGCACCTTCGACCGACTCCTCATTGGGCTCGGCATCGAGCACATCGGCCAAGTCATCGCCAAGCAGCTCGCGCGCAAGGTCCGCTCGATTGACGAACTGCTCGCGCTGCATCCCGAATCCCTCACGAGTGAGCTGCTCGGCGTGCCCGGCATCGGACCGAAGATGGTCCAGTCCCTCGCGACGTACTTGGCCGACCCGAAAAACCGCCAGAATCTCGAACGTTTTCGAGAACTTCACGTTTCGGTGCCCTTCGAGGAGACCGCCCCGGCTCGCGCGACAGAAGGCCCTCTCCTCGGGAAGTCTTTCTGCGTCACGGGCGTACTCAGCAGATCGCGGGATGAGATCCACCGGGAGATCGAGGCGGCCGGCGGCGACGTCCACACGACCGTGAAGAAGGGCACGACTTATCTCGTCGCAGGAGAGAAGGTCGGCAAGTCAAAGCTCACCAGCGCCGAGAAACACGGCACCCTCGTCATCGATGAGGCGCGGCTCCGCGAGCTCATCGAAGGCTCTGAAGAGGCGGCGGGATAGGACTCTTGGGGAAAATTTCTTCTCCGCGGTTTCTTCTCATCGGCGCTGTCACCGGGGCAGCGCTCTTCGCAGCCACCTTCGGGCTCGCTCTTTTTCTCGCGCGCGAGCCTGACCCTTGTACGGACGGGCTCGAGCTTTTCGGGGAGCGCTGCTGCGCGCCGGGTCAATCCCTCGTCGGAGGGCGCTGCTGGGGGCTTCCGAAGAGCTGTCCGGATGGCATGGCCCTTCTGGGCGGGGAGGCGCCGGGCTGCGTCGCGCGCTCTTGGGCGATCTCTTACACGGGGGGGCAAGTCGTGATCGCTCCGACCGATTGGGACAGCGAGCAGGTCGAGCGGGAGACCTTCTCGGTGGCTCCCTTCCGCTTAGACAGCCACGAGGTCACTTGGCATCGCTACTTCGGATGTCCTGAGGGCAACTGTGCGGCGCTCGAGGGCCGCGAGCCGGGGGCGCCAGTGACCCGAGTGACCGCGGCGGAGGCGGAGCGCTTCTGTCGCTCAGCTGGAGGGCGCCTGCCGTCGCCAGAGGAGTGGATGTTCGCCAGCATGGGAGAGCAGGCTCGCCGTTACCCCTGGGGCGCCCACGGGCTCACCTGCCGGCGCGCCGCTTATGGTCTCGAGCGGGGGCCCTGTGGGACGACGCTCAGCTCCCCTGAGCTCGCCGGCGCGCGGTCTCTCGGTCGCTCCCCGGAAGGAGCCGAGGACTTGGTGGGCAATGTCCGGGAGCTCACGCGCGACGCTTCGGGACGGATTTTCCTGGTCGGAGGGTCCTTTCGTTCGCGCTTCCCGGCAGAGGTGAAAAGCTGGGCTCGGGTGCCCCATAGCGGGGCGCCCCAGGATGACGTTGGCTTTCGTTGCGCTTACGAGGTCGAGTGACGAAGCGTCATGGCCCGCTGCGCCTCTCATCACAAGACCCCATGTTCTGACGAAGCCCAGTGCGAAGCTATGGGGCGCCGTTTCGACTTTTCTGACAAGGGGCAAGGAAAAGCTCGCCTGTGCTATCGTGGCGCCCGTCATGTCGGTCACGCCGAGCGAGCTCCGCGCGAATATCTATCGTCTCATCGATACCGTGATCGAAACGGGCGTCCCGCTCCGCATCCTGCGCGGCGACACGGTGCTCGAGCTCTCTCTGCTCGAGCCGCCTTCGCGGCTCGCTCGGCTTCCGATCCGGAACCTCTTTGATTGTGACCCGGACGAGCTCATCACCCGGCCCCAGGGAGAGCCGGATCACCCGTGAAAACCCCGCTACACCTCGATACCCACGTCATCGCTTGGCTGTACGCGGGGCGCGTCGACCAGTTCAGCGCGCGCAGCCGCGCGCTGCTTGAGGAGCGACCCTTGTTCATTTCGCCCGCTGTCGAGCTGGAGCTGGGTGTTCTTTATGACCAAGGCATCTTGCGCGTTCCGGCCGGCGAGATTGTTCAAGATCTCGCCGATCGCATTCAGCTCACCGTCTCGACCGCTTCCTTCTCCCGTGTCACGAACAAGGCGCTTGAGTTTTCTTGGGCGACGGATGTTTTCGATCGCTTGATCTGCGCGGAGGCAGAGCTCGCTGAGGCGAACCTCCTCACAAAAGACGCGGGCATTCACGCCCATTTTTCGAGGGCTTTTTGGTGATGATTTGTGCAATCCTGTTGATTGGAACTGAGCTGGTTCGCGGCGAGCTGCGCGACGCAAACGGCCACTGGCTCGCTGGAAAGCTCGCGGAGCTCGGCCACGAGGTCCGCGAGCTGCGCACCATCGACGATGACATGGATCGCATCGTGGAGACGCTCAAAGAGCTCGGGGCTCATCACGACTTCCTTTTCGTCACCGGCGGCCTCGGACCGACCTCCGATGACCTCACCGCGGCCGCCGCCGCTCGCGCCCAAGGGCGCGAGCTCGCGCTTGACACCCGTTCCCTCGAGCGCGTCCGCGCCGCTTTTCAGAACTCCGGTGTGCCCATGCACCCGATGAACGAAAAGCAGGCCGTCTTCCCCGAAGGCGCCACCGTTCTCGACAACGACCTCGGCACCGCTCCCGGCTTCGCCTGCAAGATCGGCCGCGCGAGCGCGTTTTTTACGCCCGGCGTTCCCCGGGAAATGCAGCACATCTTCGAAGAGCGGATCGTCCCTTCGCTCCCGAAGCCGAACGCTCCTCTCGTCGTCGAGCGGGTCACTGTCTTCGGCCTCCCCGAGAGCACCGTCGCCGGCCGCGTCGAGAGCGTCGAACGCGAGTTCCCCGTGACCCTGGGCTATCGCGCCGGCTCTCATGAAATCGAAGTCAAGGTCCAAGGGCAGGCGACCCCCGGCGAGCCCATCGAGGTCGTCCGGGCTCAGGCCGTCGCCGCTCGAAATCGCGTCATCGAGCTCCTCGGTGACGCCATTTTCGTAGAAGGGCGCGTCGCGCTCCCCGAATACTTCGGAAACAGCTTCAAGGAACGAAACATCTCGGTTGGCTTCGCTGAATCCTGCACGGGAGGCCTCGTGAGCCACCTTGTGACCACGGTCGCCGGCTGCAGCACCTGCTTCTTCGGCAGCGTCGTGAGCTACGACAACAGCGTCAAACAAGGGGTGCTCGGCGTTCCCGCCGAGATCCTGGAGCGCCACGGAGCCGTGAGCGAAGAATGTGCTGTGGCGATGGCGCGCGGCGCCGTCCGCGCGCTCGGGGTGGACGTCGGTATCTCCATCACGGGCATCGCCGGCCCCTCCGGAGGCAGTCCGGAGAAGCCGGTCGGGCTCGTGCATTTTGCGGCGACGAGCGGGGACATCGTCCTCACGCGGCGCCACGAGTTTCGCGGCGATCGCGCTCAAATCCAGAGGCGGGCTGCGACTCGTGCGCTCGTGCTCGGTCTCGAGCTGCTTCGGGAGCTCTCCCGTTAGGCCTGGACCGTCTTTCCGAAGGGCGTCGGTGAAGCTCCGTAGCCGACCTTCGAGAAGCCGATCTTGTCGCCGACCGCGTCGATCTGAACCAAACTGCCCGGCGGGTACTCTCCGCGAAGCACCGCTTCGGCCAGCGGGTTCTCAATGGAGCGCTGGATCGCTCGCTTGAGCGGGCGCGCTCCGAACTGAGGATCGAAGCCGATCTGAGCGATCGCGTCTTTTGCAGCTTCCGTCGCGCGGAGGGTCAGGCCGCGGCCTTCGAGACGTTTCGCCAGGCGAGCCAGCTGGACGTCGACGATTCCGCGAATCTGTTCCCGGCCGAGCCGCCGGTAGACGATCGTCTCGTCGAGACGATTGATGAACTCGGGGCGGAGGTGCGCTCGGAGAGCTTCCATGGCCGCTTCGTCGAGGCGCTTCTGCTTCTCTTCCTCCGAGAGATCTCGGCGCTCTTCGATCTGAGCGAGCTCGAGCGAGCCAAGGTTACTCGTGAGGATGACGACCGTGTTCTTGAAGTCCACGGTGCGACCCTGACCATCGGTCAGGCGACCGTCGTCGAGGAGCTGGAGCAGGACGTTGAACACGTCCGGATGCGCCTTTTCGATCTCGTCGAAGAGCACAACCGAGAAGGGACGCCTGCGCACCGGCTCGGTGAGCTGGCCACCTTCGTCGTACCCCACGTATCCGGGCGGAGCCCCGATCAAGCGAGAAACGGCGTGTTTTTCCATGTACTCGCTCATGTCGATGCGGATCAGGGCCCGCTCGTCATCGAACAGGAACTGGGCCAGGGCGCGAGCCGTCTCCGTCTTTCCGACGCCGGTCGGTCCCAGAAAGAGGAACGATCCGATGGGTCGGCTCTCGTCGCCGAGCCCCGCACGACTTCGCCGCACGGCGTTCGAAACGGCTTCGAGGGCGTCGTCTTGACCGAGGACGCGAGAGCGCAAGTTCTCCTCCATGTGGAGGAGTTTCTCCATTTCGCTCTGGAGCATTTTGCTCACAGGAATTCCTGTCCACTTGCTGACGATCTCTGCGACGTCTTCGTCGGTGACCTCTTCCTTGAGGAAGGAGCCGTCTTTCTGAAGACGAGCCAGGTCCTCGCGGAGCGCGGCCAGAGCCTTTTCGGCCTCAGGAATCGAGCCATATTGCAGCTCGGCGGCCTTACCGAGATCGCCCCGGCGCTGCGCTTGTTCTTGCTGCAGGCGGAGGTCTTCGACGGTGCGCTTCTTCTCCTGAATCGCCGTGATGACCTCTTTTTCTTTCAGCCACTGGGCCTTCTTGGCGTCGCGCTCAGCCGTCTTTTCGGCGATGAGCGTCTTCAGCTCACCGAGCCGAGCCTCGCTCGCGGGAGTCTTCTCGCGCTTCTGCGCTTGTTCTTCGACCTGCAGTTTGACGAGCTCGCGCTCGATCTGATCGATCTCGAAGGGCATCGAGTCGATCTCCATCTTGATCTTGCTCGCAGCTTCGTCGATGAGATCGATGGCCTTATCGGGCAAGAAACGCTCGGTAATGTAGCGAGTCGAGAGCTGAACCGCGGCCACCAGAGCGGCATCCTGGATGCGGATACCGTGGTGCACCTCGTAGCGCTCTTTCAGACCGCGCAGAATCGCGATCGCGTCTTCGGGAGACGGCTGGTCCACGATGACCGGCTGGAACCGGCGCTCGAGAGCCGCGTCTTTTTCGATATGCTTGCGGTACTCGTCGAGCGTCGTCGCACCGATCGCGCGCACTTCACCGCGCGCCAGCGCAGGTTTGAGCATGTTCGCGGCGTCCATCGCGCCTTCGGCCGCGCCGGCGCCCACGAGCGTGTGAAGCTCATCGATGAACAGGATGATTTGTCCGCTGGAGGCTTCGACCTCTTTCAGCACGGCCTTCAGGCGGTCCTCGAACTCACCGCGGAACTTCGAACCAGCCACCATACTGGCCAGGTCGAGCGCCAAAAGTCGCTTCTCTTTCAAGGACTCGGGGACGTCCCCCTGGGCGATGCGGTGCGCCAGACCTTCGGCAATGGCCGTCTTTCCGACGCCCGGCTCACCGATGAGCACAGGGTTGTTCTTCGTGCGCCGGGAGAGGACCTGCATCACGCGGCGAATCTCTTCGTCGCGGCCAATCACTGGATCGATCTTCCCCTGGCGAGCCAACTTCGTCAGGTCGCGGGTGTACTTCTCGAGGGCTTGGAACTTCCCTTCGGGGTCTTTGTCCGTGACTCGCTGACTTCCGCGGGCTTTCGCGAGCGCCTCGAGCAGGCGGTCATGAGTCAGCTTCTGGTCTGCGAGGAAGCGGGCGAGCTTCTCTTTCTCCTTCGTCGCGGCCAGGAGGAAGTGTTCCGTAGAGACGTAGTCGTCTTTCAGCGCCTTCGCCTGTTCCTCTGCGAGCGCCAAAAACGGCAGCATTCGGCGCCCCAAGCGGGGTTCGTCGCCCCCTTGGACCCGAGGCAGCTTGTTCAGCTCGGCGGTCAGCGCCGTGCGCAGGCGGTCACCGTGAGCCCCAGCCAGCTCGACGAGCGGGCGAGCCACGCCGTCTTCTTGCTCCAAGATGGCGAGCAAGAGGTGTTCAGGGACGACCTCCGGGTGTCCCTCGCGCGCCGCGTGGGTCAGGGCCGCCTGAACGGCTTGTTGGCTCTTGGTGGTCAGTCTATCGAAATTCATCTCTCTCCTCCGGGTCGTCTGCCAACCTAAGTCCATCACTTCTCCCCGCAAGGCCGACCCTCGTATCGCCGAAGCAAAAGGCGCGCCGATTTCGGCGCGCCGCCGGCTGTCCGAAAAATGCCGCGAATTTTGCGCCGTTTTTGTGCTAGTGCGCTCGAGATGACTACATGGGCGCACCTCAAAATTTTTCGCCTGCTCCTTCTCTCAGGCCTCCTCAGCGCACAGCTTGCGTGTTCGAAGTCCCAGACGAAGAGCGGCGGTGAGGTCCAAACTTCCGCGCCCCGTCGTCACGAGCTTCTCACAGTTGGCAGTGAGGCGCCGCTCTTTCAAACCACCGCTCACAATGGCACCCCGATCGAGCTCGAGAAGCTCCGGGGAAAAGTCGTTGTTCTCTACTTCTATCCGAAGGACGGAACCCCTGGTTGCACAGCCGAAGCTCAGGGCTTCGCTGCCGAGTACGAATCCCTTGAAAATCAGGGCGCCGTTGTCCTCGGAGTCTCCACGGACGACAGCGATTCGCACCGCAAATTCGCCGAGGAGCACGGCCTTCCGTTCTATCTGATTCCGGATACGGACCGGGCTTTGGCCGAAGCCTACGGCGTCGGGAGCACGTTCGGGATGACCTCCCGCGTCACCTACATCATCGACCGCGCCGGCAAGATTGCCCGCGTCTATCCGAACGTTCAGCCCAAGGAGCACGCCAAAGAAATCCTCCGAGCGCTCGCCGAGCTCTGAGCTCGCCCCGCAGTTTCATCCTGGACAGAGCGCGTTTGTCCATCGAAGGAAGCCTTGAGCGCTCGCCTCTTCAACAGGCGACACAAGCGCAGTCCGAGGACTCTTCGATCGTGGGCGCGTCGCATTCAAGCCGGCAGTCAGGAGACTGCGCGCTTTTTGGCGGACAAGGGTTCTCCATGTCTCGCCAGCTCGTGTCGCAAACGCACCACATCGACCAGGGAACACCGGTCTCTTCCGGTCGATCGAAGCATTTATGCTCCATGCTCGGGTAACGACAGTCGCTCGCTTCGACCGTCAACGTCGGATCACAAACGCAACTGTCCGGGACGTCCCGCTGGCAATGGATGTCCGACGCGCTGCACGATTCAAAGCCCCCCTCGCAGCCGCAGCTCTCGCTCGTGCAATCGAGCGCTGTCTCATCGCAGCTTTCGACAGCCTCCAATCCACCGCTGCTCGGGTCACCTCCGGCACCCCCTGACCGCGGATTTACGGCTGTCCCGCCAGAACCCGCGCTTGTCCCTCCTGAAGAGAACTCGGCGCCCCCTGAGCTAGGATTCGCCCCTCCCGCTGCCACGCCGCCCGTCTCAGAGTCGTCATCAGAAGCCGCGTGGCCCCCGCACCCAAGCACCAGCACAAAAGCTCCAACCCACAGGTTCCCCCACGCCTTCATCCGAGGAGCCTATCCGATTCGGATGACGAGAGCTCCCTGGGTGCGCGCGAGCGCGCAGGACGGCGGAGAATCGCTGGGTTCCGTCTTTGGCCCAGGGGCCGAACCTCGCCGCGCCCGCGCTCGCGCGCTGACGAGCTCTCTCGAGGCGGTGGACCCTATCGAAGGCTCGTCCGCGGTCACGCGGGTGTGATGGACCGGGGCCCTCAAATATCGAGGTTTTGCACGTTCAGTGCGTTGTCCTCGATGAACTTGCGGCGGGGTTCGACCTGGTCACCCATGAGGACGCTGAAGATCTCCTCAGCGCGGATCGGGTCTTTCACCTCAACGCGCAGGAGCGTCCGCCCATCGGGGTTCATGGTCGTTTCCCAGAGCTGGTCCGCGTTCATTTCGCCGAGACCTTTGTAACGACTCACGCTGAGTCCCTTCCGACCGCGCTCGTAGATGTACCTGTCGAGAGCTTCAGCGTCCGCGATGGTCACGGGTTGGCTCTTTTCGCTCGCCACCTGGTAAGGCGCAGGTCCAATCGAGCGAATGTCATCTTCGATCGAGAGGAGCTCGTGATACTCGCCCGTTTCGGTGATTTCCTGGGTCAAACGGCCCGGTTTTGAGCTCGCGCCAGGGCGGAACTTCGCGACCAAGTGAGGTCCGTCGGCTTCGTCCGTCGCCACGCGCACTGAGAGGGGCTGAAGATCGGGGTAACGCTCGATGAGAGCCTTTTCGATCGCCGAGCGGGCTTCTTCGAGCTTGTCCGTCGAACTGAAGGTCTCGCTGGTCACGTGAGCGGCGCGAATCGCTGCCAACACGATGCGACTGTCGCAGCGGCGATCGATGCGTCGGGCGTGCTCTTCGACGGTCCGGAGCTTCGTCGCCAGGTGGTAAAGAGGCATGCCAGCGATTTCGGTGCCGCTGCTGCTCTTCAAGCTCAGGCCTTCGATCCCGCTCTCGATCAGGTAGCGGTTCAGCGCCGGCTGGTCCTTGATATAAAGGATTTTCTTGCCTTTTCGGACGCCGAACAGCGGAGGCTGGGCGATGAAGAGGTGACCCCGTTCGATCAACTCGGGCATCTGACGATAGAAGAACGTGAGGAGCAGCGTCCGAATGTGGCTACCGTCGACGTCAGCATCGGTCATCAGAATCACTTTGTGATAACGGAGCTTCGAGATCTCGAAGTTCCCGTCATCGGTGATTCCGCAGCCAAGGGCTGAAATGAGCGTCGCGACGGCCTCCGAGGAGAGCATGCGGTCGAGGCGCGCCCGCTCCACGTTCAGAATCTTGCCGCGAAGCGGCAAAATCGCCTGAAAACGACGGTTCCGCCCCTGCTTCGCGGAGCCGCCTGCCGAGTCACCCTCGACGATGTAGAGCTCACTCTCCGCTGGGTCTTTGCTCTGACAGTCGGCGAGCTTTCCGGAGAGGCTCGTCGTATCCATCACACCCTTACGCACGACCTCGCGGGCCCTACGCGCGGCCTCGCGAGCTTTCGCGGCGACGATCGCCTTATCGAGAATCTTCCGCGCAGTTTGCGGATGTTCCTCGAAGTAGCGCGTCACTTGGTCGAAAACCGCTGTCTCGACGATACCTTTGACTTCGCTTGAAACGAGCTTGCTCTTGGTCTGAGAGTCGAAGCTCGCGTCAGGGTGTTTCACGTGGATGACGCAGATGACCCCTTCGCGACAGTCGTCGCCGGAGAGGCCCGACTTCACGTCCTTGAACAGGTTATTGTCCTGACCGTAAGCGTTCAGAGCGCGCGTCAGAGCGGCTTTGAGACCCGTCAAATGGGTCCCGCCGTCCTTGTTACTGACGTTGTTCGTGTAACAGAAAATCTGTTCCACGTAGGCGCTGGACCACTGGATCGCAAGATCGACGACGATATCTGCGCGGTCGTCTCCGGTCGGGACCGAGGTCGTAAACGCGATCACGTCGTCATGGATCGCCTCTTTTTTCGTCGCGATGTGCGCGACGAACTCGCGAATGCCGCCTTCATAGTGGAAGTCCTCGTGACGTCCTTCCTCGCGCTCGTCGGCGAGGTGAATCTTGAGGCCCGAGTTCAAAAACGCGATCTCGCGCAGGCGATTCGAGAGCGTCTCGTAGTTGTACTCGGTGATCGTGAAGATCTCCGGGTCCGGCTTAAAGGTGATCTTGGTGCCGGTTTTTTCGGTCGCTTCGCCGCGGGTCAGGGGACCCTGGGGAACGCCGCGCACGTAGGTCTGATGATGAACGTAACCTTCGCGCCTGATCTCGAGCTTCAGCCATTCGCTCACCGCGTTCACGGCGCTCACGCCGACGCCATGGAGCCCGGCGGACACCTTGTAGCTCGAATGGTCGAATTTTCCGCCCGCGTGGAGCACGGTCATCACGACCTCGGCGGCGCTCACGCCTTTTTCGTGCATGCCGACCGGAATTCCACGGCCGTCGTCCACCACGCTCACCGAACCATCACGGTTTACGGTGACGCGGATCGTCGTGCAATGGCCCGCGAGGTGCTCGTCGACGGAGTTATCGACGACTTCCCAGACGAGGTGGTGCAGAGCGGAACCGTCGTGAACATCACCGATATACATTCCCGGACGCTTCCGGACAGCCTCGAGACCTTCGAGGACCGTGATGTTCTTTTCGCCGTACGCTTCGCTCGGCTTGGCCTCAGTCGACTCTGAAAGTTTGTCGGTCACGGCTTCTTTTCTGGCGCCAAATTGGCCTTTTCCCTTACCAAATCAGCGACCTTTCGACAAGCGAAAGGCCCCTTTGCTGCGGGGTCTCTGAGCCCAGAAAAACCGCTCGAATCGCGGCTTCGAATCGCGCCTCAAAGGGGACTGATTCGGCCCAATTCGACCCGAAAGTCCGCGCGCGCACGAGATGCGCTCTCGAGGATTCGACCAGCGTCGGCGAAGAGCTCCGGACGCGTTGTGGTCACGAAAACCTGATTTCGTTCGTGGCCGAGAAAGCGAAAAACAGCCTCGGTCCGCTCTCTGTCGAGCTCGCTCGAGACATCGTCGAGCAGGAGAATCGGACAGGTCAAAGAGCTTTCCCGGATCAGCTCCAGCTCCGCTAGCTTCAAGCTGAGCGCGAGCATGCGCTGCTGTCCTTGGGAGCCGTAAGCGCGGGCGGGGCGACCGTCCAGGCTCACGATGAGCTCATCGCGTTCAGGCCCATAGGTCGTCATTTTCCGCCGCTGATCGATGGCCCGGCTTTCTTCGAGCCTGCGCCGGAAATCCTCGACGTTCGTTGTTCCTCCGGGACGGAAGAAGATCGACATGGAGAGATCTTCGCGGGCCAGGCGCGTAAAAATGGCGCTAAATCGGCCTTCGAGCGCGATCACAGCTTGTTCTCGCGCTCCGGAGAGCAAAGCTCCATTTTCGGCCATCACTGCCTCAAAAGCTTCGAGCTCGCGGCTCTTCGGCCTTTGTTCGAGGACGAACAGGCGCTTTTTCGCTGCTTCGTCAAAGGCGCGTTTGGCGTCGATGGCGCCCGGTTGCCTGTGCAGGATGATGCGATCGAGCAGGCGCCTCCGGAGTTGGGCCGCGCCGGTGATGAGCAAAAGGTCGCCCGGATGGAACGCGACGACCGGCGTACTTTGGACGTAGAGGAGGCGCTCCTTCGGTCGCGCGCCGTTTTTCAGGAAAGAGCGGCCCCGCTGTGAAATCTGAGCTTCGAGGGTCCAGGGGAGCCCTCCGCGCTCGAAACTGCCCTTCAATCTAGCCTGAAGTGCGTCTGTTTGAATGACCTCGCTGAGCTTGGTCGTGCGGAAAGAACGCGTCGTACAGAGCAGGTAGATGGCCTCAATCAGGCTCGTCTTACCCTGTCCGTTTTCGCCGAAGATAACGTTCAGCCCGGAAGCAAACTGAAGCGAACCTGCTTCCAGGTTCCGAAAACCCACCGTGCCCAGGCGGGCCAAGCAGAGCTCGACGGCCGCGCTCATGGATCGCTCGGCCGCGCTCCATCAGATGCGCATGGGCATCACGACGGCCAGATAGTCCTGGTTCTCGCGGCTCCCACCGGGACGAATCACCGCCGGATCGAGCTCACCGGTGATACCGATGATCACCTCGTCATCCACGATCGCTCCGAGCACCTCGAGCAGATACCGAGCGTTCAAGCCGATCGTGATCGGGCTGCCGACGTAGTCGACAGGCACCTCGTCGAAGCCTTCTCCCGCCTCAGGGCTCTCGCTTTCGACGCGCAGCTGGTTCTTGTTCAGGGTGAGCTTTACGCCGCCAGTACGGTCGCTCGCGGCGAGAGAGACGGCCTTGAGCGCCTCAGAGAACGAGAGCCGGGGAGCGCGCACAGCGACGCTCGACTGGGCCGGGATGACCTGTCCGTAGGGGGGGAACTGAGCGTCGACGAGCTTGACGCTGAAGTGGAAACCGCCGACCTCGAAGAAGACGTTCGGTCCGCTCTGGAGAATGCGAATGCGGGCGGGTTCGTTCTTTCCCTCAGGATCCGAGCTCTTGCCCGAATCGCTCAAAGCTTCGTCGCAGAGTCGCTTCAGCTCGAGCACACCCTTGAGCGGGATGAGCATCGTGGCTTTGCCGGAGAGCTCGGGAGCGCGCACCTCCATTTTCGACAGACGATGTCCGTCGGTCGTGACCATGCGCGCGCGGTTGTCCTCGAGCTCGAAGAGAGCGCTCGAGAGGTGCATCCGCGTTTCGTCAGAAGAAATCGAGAAGTAGGTCGTCGCGATCAGGCGCGCCATCGAAGCGACGTCGATCTCGACCCAACCATCGCCCTCCGGCGCGGGCAGGCGCGGGAACTCGTCTCCAGGCAGCCCGAACAGCGTATAGCGACGCGCGCTCGTCAGGGAGCGGATGGTGATGTTCGAGCCATCGCCGACCTCAATGCCGATCTGACCTTCGGGCATCATCCGCACGCGGTCGAAGAAATCTTTCGCAGGGACAGCGATGCTCCCTGGCTTTTCGACCTTTGCGGGAACGCTACCGCTGACAGCTACAACGAGATCCGTTGCTGACAGATCGAGGCTATCGGGCGTCGCTCGCAGGAGCACGTTCCCGAGCACAGGCATGGTGCTTTTCTTGTCTGCGACGCCCTGACAACGGCCCAGGACGCGCAAAAGGTCCTTCTTACTGACAGCAGCATGCATGAGTCCGGACCCGCTTCGTAGCGAGAGACGAAAGCCTTCGCTAGCCCGAAGCGCCGCGTTCTCGAACTCTGAGTCAGAGTGGCGAAGTTTCCCTGGATCGAGGTCCAAACAGAGACTTCCGAGGGGGGCGCTCAGATTTCCACAATCCGGCTCTCCGATCAGAAGAGCTCCCGCTGTTCTCCTCTCAGAGAGAGATAGAAATAAATTTAACCGTAGTCGTCGTAGGGGGTGTGGAGACTGGGGATATGTTCGTAAATTAATGAAATCGTTTTTGTTTCTACCACTGACCCTCGGGTCAACTCCGGGAGAAAGATCGAGGGACGAACCTGTGGAGTTCTTCCATCCCCATCCCGTACCGGTGTTTCCCCCAGAGTCACGGGAGGGGATACCCACAGATTATCCCGAGGAGCGGGAGGTCTGATTTTGGGGGGGATCGAGCAGGAGCGCGATGCGCGCCAGGGCATCCACGAGGTCCTTTTTCGTGGCCTCGTAGGTCCGCGGGCCAACGAGCTCCGACTCTTTGGCCTTCTCGAGGAGCTGGAGCTCATTCAAAAGGACGTTCCGGGCCTCTTCGGCCTGGGCTCGTTCCTCGTCGCTCAGAACGCGCCCTGGGGTCTTGTCGGCGGAGCGTCGCTTCAGCCCCCATAGCCCGCCCAGGGCGACCAGGATGGCCGCGAAAACGGCGTACCAGCGTTCGGGTCCCGTCACCGGGAGTCCCCCAAGCTCGATGGTGACGTCTCCGATCTCCCGGCCGGCCGAGCCAAGGGACTTTCGAGCGAAGAGGACCGGGGCGCCGGAGGGTCCGACGTCGGAACCGGTGAAGTCGAAGCCCGGTACCGTCATCGTCAAATTTTTCGTTTTCTCGGTGATGACTCGGAGGTCGGCCGTGTGAGGCAAAGAGCCAATACGAAAGACCTCTCGCTCCTCGTTCCGGCTCGGAATTTGGAAGGTCAAAGTCAGGTCCGTTTGGCCGGGGCCGAAGGTCCCTTCGAGATAGGCTCGCCGGCCGTCTTCATCGACCCGGAAACGCTGAGGAGCCTTGCTCGGCGTGAAACCCGTGGCGCGCTCGGGAAGGACAATGAAGACGTCCTTCGGAACCCAGGCGGCCCGGCTCATGTTGAAGATGCGATAGAGCACCTCGAAGTGAAACGCGCTTTCGCGCAGCTGCACGTAGATGATGTTCCGCATGCCCACGAACGTGTCTTCGATGTTCGTGACACCGGGATAGACGTGGACCTGAGCTCGGAGACCGTTTTTCTCCGGCATTCGGAAGGATTTGGTGTGAAAAACCGCGCCAAAATAGTCGGCGACGATCGCGTAACTCGAGTGCAAACCTGTCTTCAGGTTCGGGAAAATGACGCGGCCGTCAGGTCCACTCGTCGCTCGGTGGACAGTCTCTTGTCGTCCTTCCGCTACGGTCTCGAAGGTCACCACGAGCTCGACGACGACCTCTGCGACCGGTTGATTGAGCCCGTTGAGAGTCTCGACGATCAGAGTTCCGGTCGGGGAATCGTCTTCGAGGAGCTCGTCTTCGGGAGGAGGAGTCTGGTGAAAACTCGAGGGCCCGACGCCGGCGTGAGGATTTTGTGAGTGGGGGTTCGCGGGCGCCTTTTGAGGCGCGGCGTCCGGGGCAGGGGTCCCTTCCGGAGCTTGAGCCAGGAGATTTCCTGCGAGAGTCGTGAGCAGCAGACCCGCTGCAAGGGGACGGAGGAATCGGTGCTTCACGAAGGTGTTCCTCCGGAATTTTCGGGCTCTGCGGGGGCCGATTTTGGCTCAGAAACGCCTTTTTCTGCGGTTTCTTCCTGCTGTGCCGGTTCGGCCACACTCGGGTTCACGCGAGAAGCCAAGGTGATCTCCGGGGCGCTCACGCGGTTGGCCGGGCTGTCGTTTCCTTGCATCTCGACGCTTTCGGGGCCCTGCGCACCCGTCGAAGCGTCAACTTCCTGCTTTTTGTCCTTGGACTGGGCGGCGCTCTCCTCGAGCCAAGCCAGAGCCTTCTCCCGCCCAGCGGCGAGAGATTCATCTGCCAGAGCGATGTAAGCTTTGGCCCTGGCGCGGTAATCTTCGAGGGCCACACGGTAGTCTTCCTCGGAGATTTTCCCGACCTCGCGCTCGTACTCGAGGTCCTTCAGAGCGCGCAAAATCGCGACCTTCTGCTCCTCGGCCAAGGTCGGCATCGCGAAAGAAAGAGCCTCTTCAAAGCTCATTTTCTTCTTGTCCTGGCCGACCTCGAGGCTCGACCAGACGAAGAAGATCGCGACAAGCAACGCGAGAGCCGCCAGGAACAAAAAGACCGGAGGGGTCCCGAGAGTCGCGCGAATGAGGAGGATGGCCCCCAAGAGGAGGCCGGAGACAACGAGAACCTTCATCTGGAGATCGAGGTCCCTTCAGGGGCAAGTCGAGACAGGCTCACGCTCTTGGTCATGGGCGGCTGAGCCACGCTGATCGCCAGATAAAAGGACAAGAGCAGGCTCGCGGTGGCTCCTACCATGGCGCGGACATATGCCCAGCTCTTGACTTTTTCCTCACGAACATCGGGCCAAAGGGAGACCGACGTGCCCGCGATGAGCACCAAAAGACCAATCCAAATCCAGCCGACGAAGGGGTTCACGTGGATGGAGAAGGTGGCGCGGCGGGTCTTCGGGTCGGCCACGGCGAGCACCGTGTAGAGGTCGTCGCGGAAGCCACGCAAAATCCCGACCTCGCTCGTCGTTTGGGGAGGGGATTGGTAGATGAATTTGGCCGGGCTCAAGGTGCCCATCGGGCGGCCGTCCTTCTTCACCTCGAGGTCAGCGAACAGCATCCGGCGCCCCGCCACGCTGTTCTCTTCGGGGCTACAGCCAGCGCCACCGGGACACATGCGCGTTCCGCGGTAGGTCAGCTCATAGTCGAACACCTTCATCGACTCGCCGGGGTTCAGGCTGACTTCTTCGGTGATCGACCAAGCGGTTCCGACGAAGCCGAGGAACATGGCGGTGATGCCGAGGTGCACCACGTAGCCGCCGTAACGACGCCGGCTCTTCTGGACCAGGCGGAAGAGAGCCACAAAAACCCCCTCGGGTTCACCCTTCTTGACGGCGGAGGAGCGACGCGCCGAAACGCCGCGGTAAAACTCCTGAACGACGACGGCGACGTTGAAGGCGGCCAGCGCCACAGTCACGCCGGGATAAAAGGAGCTCAGCTTGCCGTAGACCTGGGCGGCGAAGCCGGGATCGACCGTTGCCCCTTCGACGATGGGCGGGAAACCCCACTTCGGGCCGAGGATAGCGTGGACAATGATGGTCGCGACGGTGACACCGCCGGGGAAAGCGAAGGCTCGAGCGAGCGAATCGGAGCTCGATTTTCGCCAGCCGAAGAGGGGCGCGAGACCCATCAGTGCGAAAATTCCGAGCCCGATCGGGGCCATCCACTTGTTGTAGAAGGGCGGGCCCACGGTCACCGTCCGGTCGAAAAGTGCCTCGGAAATGAGCGGGAAGGTGGTCGCGACGAGGACAAAGGTCATGCCACCGAGCAAAGCCCAGTTGTTGATGACGAACATGGCCTCGCGGCTGAAGAGCGACTCGATCTCAGCTTTGGCTCGGAGCAGCGGCAGGCGCCAAACAATGAGCCCCGCCGACACCGCGATCGCAAGGCCCATGAAGTAGACGAAGTAGGGGCCGATGTCGCTCTTGGCGAAGGAGTGGACGCTCGCGATGAGCCCGGAGCGGGTGAGGAACGTGCCGAAGATGGTGAGCACGAAGGTCAGGCAGATGAGCACCACGTTCCAGACTTTGAACATCCCACGCCGCTCTTGGATGATGGTCGAGTGGACGTAGGCGGCCGCGGTGAACCAGGGGAGACAGGCCGCGTTCTCGACCGGATCCCAGGCCCAGAATCCGCCCCAGCCGAGCTCCTCATACGCCCAAATCATGCCGAGGACGTTGCCGATGCTGAGGAACAAAAAGGCCACGAGCATCCACTTTCGCACCGCGACGATCCACTCGCTCTCGAGGCGCCCGGTGATGAGCGCGGCCATGGCGAAGCCGAAGGGAACCGCGCAGCCGACGAAGCCGAGATAGAGCATCGGCGGATGGATGATCATCCAGTAGTTTTGCAGGAGCGGGTTCAGCCCTGACCCGTCCATGGGCGCGCCTGCGATGTTCTGTTCGAAGGCGTTCGCCGCGAACATCATGAGGATGCAGAAAAATGCGATCACGCTCATCAAGGTCGCGATCACGATCGGCTGCAGCTCAAGGTATTTTCCGCGCATCCAGCGCACGCAGGCGGCCGTGTAACCGCCGAGCAAAAACGTCCACCAGAGCAGCGACCCGTCCTGTCCGCCCCACAGCGCGGTGAGCAGATAGGTATCCGTCATGCTCCGGTCGCTGTAGCGGGAGACGTAGCGGATCCTAAAATCGTGACTCAAAAAGGCATAGGCGAGCAAGAGGACCGCGCACAAAATCAGCGCGCTCGTTCCGTAAGCTCCGAGCCGAGCGGCCTCGAGTCGCCGCGGTTCACCAGCCGTCGCGCGCACGGAGAGCGCGAAGGTGTACGCCGCGAGGACCAGAATGCCGAAAATGAGCAGGGTCCCAAAACCCGGAAGGGAGAGCCACATGGTGCCGAGACTGTACTCGCGCGGAGCGGCCAGGCCACCAGGCACACCTTCTCCCTCCCTGGGCGTGCCGAAGGGACCGCCCGCTGGCCGCCCAAAAAAGCTGGCTCCCCGGTCGCTGGGGGCCTTCCCCGGACGAAAAGTGAGCCACTTTCTCGCTCTCTTGGCCCCGGTCCATCGACGTCCGCCTGAGCTCGAACGAGCCCTCGCCTCGGCCCAGCTCCGCCAGCTGCGCGCGCCACTCTGCTCGCCGCACTCGCCGCACCTTCCTCACCAGAGGCCCCTCTGGCCCAGAAGAACCCGGGGCGCTCTCCTTTTTGGGCGCTCCTTCCTCACCGAAGGCTCGACAGCGCCCCAAATTCCCCGACCGACCACCCCGCGCGGCTGCGCCGCGCCCCCGCGCCGGTCCGGTCCGGTCCGGTTGCCCAAGCGAGCGATGCGAGAGACCATGAGTCTTCTGCCAGGAGCAAAAGGAATGGAGCGCACGACGGTAGGCATCGACCTGGGAACAACGTACTCGCTCGTTGCTTGTCTGGGGGGAGGCGAACCCAAGGTGATTCCTAATCGCCTGGGCGAATACCTCACTCCCAGCGTGGTGGGGCTCGACGACCAGGGTCAAGTCCTCGTGGGAGCGCCAGCCGCAGCACGCCGAATCACCCATCCCCATCTCACCGCCTCCCTTTTCAAACGGTCCATGGGGACGAATGACGAATATTTCCTGGGATCCAAGAGGTTTCGTCCAGAAGAGCTCTCCGGTCTCATCTTGCGGAACCTCCGGGAAGACGCAGAGCGGTATCTCGGTCGACCTATCGATGAAGCAGTGGTCACTGTTCCTGCATATTTTGGAGAGATGCAGCGCACCGCGACGAAAGATGCCTGCGCGATCGCGCAGCTCCACGTGGAACGGATCATCAACGAGCCCACCGCTGCCGCTCTCGCTTTCGGCTTGGCGAATCAGCATCGCGAGCTGCGGGCCATCGTGCTGGATCTCGGGGGAGGGACCTTTGACGTTTCTGTTCTGGAGATTCTCGAAGGCGTCGTAGAAATCCAGGCTACCGCCGGAGACATCTGCCTCGGCGGCGAGGACTTCACATCGGCGCTCTTTGAAGAACTCTGCTCTCGATTCGAGCAAGCGGATCAAGGAACGCAGACTCTTCCGCCTCAAACGCGGGAGCGTTTGAGGCGAGCCGCCGAGAACGCAAAGAAAACACTTTCCAAGGTCGAGACAGCTTCCGTGTCGCTGACGAACCTCGGGACAAACCAAGGGAGTCGAGTTTCTCTTGACGCTGAAATCGGCCGAGCCGAGGCAGAAGCTCTCTGGCAACCGCTCTTTGAGCGCATGAAGGGCCCGATTTTCCGTGCATTGCGGGACGCAAACGTCGCCGCTGAGTCGATCGACGAAGTGCTTCTCGTGGGAGGGGCCACGCGAACCCCCTCTGTTCGCCAGCTGGCTCAGCAGATCTTCGGCCCAAGGGAGTTCTTAGAACTCCCTCCGGATGAGGCTGTGGTTCTGGGTGCTGCGGTTCAGGCCGCCCTTAAAGCGAACAGCAGTGCCATTCAAGACATGATCGTGACGGACGTGGCTCCCTTCAGCCTGGGGATCAGCACATCCCGACGCGTAGGGGCTACGTATGTCTCAGGGAACTTCCTGCCGATCATCGAGCGCGGAACTGTCCTGCCCGCGAGTCGAGTCAAGCAGGTCCATCCACTCGAGGAAGACCAGCGGATGATTCGCCTCGAGATTTTCCAGGGCGAACACTTTGATGTTTCGAAGAACCAAAAGCTCGCCAAGTTTGAGGTCAATGTTCCACCTGGCGGGGACAAAGTGTCCGTCGATGTGCGCTTCACTTATGACCTCAACGGTCTCCTTGAGGTGGACACCGAAGTCGTCAGCACCGGGAAAAAGCAGAATTTTGTTCTGGAAAAGGCGGGCTCCAACATGAGTAAGGCCGACTTGGCGGCGGCGCGTAAGCGTATGCAGGCGCTCAAGTTCCATCCCCGAGAAGCCCTCCCCAACGTAACGGCACTCGCCCGCGCGGAGTCTCTTTATGTTGAACTGAGAGGGGATCTCAGGGAGCTTCTTGGGGACCGGATCAGCGCGTTCAAGAGCGCGCTCGAAACGCAGGACCCGACTCGTATCGAAGAACAGCGGAACGCTCTACGAGAGCTCACTTTGGACCTCAGCGGGTAGGCTAGGCGATAGATGACTCCGAGGGAGGCGCGCGAGATCTTAGGTGTAGAACGCGGCGACGAGCGGGCGAAGATTCGGAGAGCCTATATGAAGGCGGTCCGGGCACACCCGCCGGAGCGCGATCCCGAGGGATTTCAGCGTGTCCGTGCCGCGTATGAGCTCCTCGAAAGAAGAGATCTTCTCGACGCTCAGCGTGTGGTTCTGACAGAAGACCTCCCGCTCGCGCCCATCACGGCGCAGGTGCTTGAAACAGCTTCCCGCCCTAACGGGGAGTCCCCGGACAGGCCAGTTTCTAAGAGCCTCTCACTCCAACAGAGGCCTGGAGAGGACGAGAAGGCAGACCACCCTTTTGAGGAAAAGACCCCAAGTTCGCACGAATACTATCGACTCATCGAGGGAGGCGAGCGGACGAAAGCCGCTGAGCTTGTCCTGCCGCTTCTGCAGGATCTCTCGCTCTCTGTGCCCGACGTAGCACTGCTTCTTCGACACGTTCTTCTCCTGGAAAAGGACGGAGAGGCCCTCCGGGCTCGTCAGGTTTTCGACGCGCTCATGCAGCGGCTCGACGGAGAAGGGACGGCCGTTACTTCCCTCGATGAGTGCTTCGAGCTCTGGGCGACCGTTCGGGATTTTCTCAGAGTCAGGGAGCAGATGCGCCCCATTGCTCGGCGCCTCATCAGCGCTCATCTAGCGCGTCCGAATTGGACTGACACGGCACCTTCCTGGAGAGCGCTCGAGAAGCGAAATCCCCAGCACCGGGACGAGCTCATGTGGGCGAGGAACATCGTGCGCGAACAGGCTCCGGCCATCGAGGCCATTCTTTCTCGGCGACCGTTTTCGTCGGGCCATCCCGCCAAACCAGCGCCCGGAAGCGAGAAGAAACTGTCAGGATGGGCGATTTCGGGTCTGACAGGCATATATCTTGTGTGGGTTTTCTTGACGTTCCTGTCGTCTCCTCGTTGGGCTTACACACCACCCGACCCCACCTCTGACGCTTCCACACTGACGATGATCCCGCGAGTAGAGCGACCCCCCGAGACCTTCCCGAGTCAGGAAGCGCGTTGCCCCGTGAAGCGCATTTTGGAGGATCTTCAACACGCGAAGGCGGAAGGAGAGTGCTCTCGGCTGAGCGAGTTCTTCATTGACCTTCGTCGCTGTGAAAGCGTCCAAACCGCTCTCGACGACTTTGCTTACGCAGCCGAGCTCGAGAACTTGGACCTGGAGCTCAAAAAGCGAGGCTGCGATCGAAGGTAGGCCTCGCGGATGGAACGCGAGGCCTCCGAAAGATTCCCGCACTCACGGACAAAGGCCGCGAACGTCTCGACAGAGCCCATCAACACAGGACCGCCCGTCCGGACACTCATCCTTCGGTCCGCACTCGGGCAAACAGCCCGTGTGCACCGTCAAACATTGATCGACAGGTCCACACTGGGCGCACTCCGTCGCAGCTACGAAGCCCTCCTCGCAGGGCTCGGAACAGCCGATTTTCGTGCACCCTGCGACGACGCCGTCGTCGCACCCGCAGGTGTTGCAGCTATAAGGATCGGGGACTCTTGCGAAGCCACTCGGGTACGTGACTCCGTCGACCAAACAAGCCGCTTCGGTGCGCCGGACATCACAGGCTTCTTCACAGGCCCTCATTGTCGAGAATCTGTTCTCGTTCCCCTGACAGCCCCCATACACGGCGGGCTCACAACGACCCGTCTTGGCATTGTGAAAGTACACGGGGATTGCTGCCTCACAGGGACCCCCGTCGAAGGGAAGCTCGCAGACGGCTGGACCCCCGCCGAGTCCGCCCATGCCACCTTCCCCGGCGCTCCCCGGTGAACCCGCTTCACCCCCCGAGCCAGCGCCTCCGGACCCGGCTCTTCCGCCGGCCGCGGCTCCCCCCGAGCTCGTCTTGCCTCCGGACCCCTTACCTCCAGAACCAGGGTTTCCCCCTGTTTGGCTCTCGTCATCCAAGTCCCCGTCCGACCCATTGCAGCCGAGGGGCGCCAGGCTCACGGCGAGCGCGAGGCCCGCGCCGAGGCTCAACTGAACAACCAACTGCTTCCCTGCGAGTTTCATAGTACCGGGCTGCGAGCAGGTTTCGTGCCTTCGTGAGCGAACACAAGCGTCTTTGGAGCTTCGCGGACTTTCGCTCGTAGGCTGTTCCTCCCAGCTCATCGGCGCGAGGCAAAGTGGCACAACCCTACGACAGGAGTGTCGCGTAGCTTTCAGCGGCGAGACGCCTATCGAAAAGCTCACACCGGCGGGTTCATCGGGAAAGATGCCTCTGTTTCGTCCTGCGTCAGGGAGGAACTGGCAGGCTCCAGCGAGGAAGAAGGAGCATTGCCTTGGACGCGGGATCCATCTCCCCATCGGACGCGACGGCGAAGCAGAGCGGCCAGCGGCATTCTCGACTGACCGAAGGGTCAGGCTCCGACGGTCGTTCCGAGGTTCTCCCCGCGCAAAACGGCGCGGATGTTCCCGGGGGCCATCTGGAAGACGCGAATGGGCAGGCCGTTGTCGCGGCAAAGAGCGACAGCCGTCGCATCCATGACCTTGAGGCGGTCCGTCAGGAAGCGGTCGTAGCTCACCTGCGGCAGAAGAACGGCGTCTGAGTGTTGGACGGGGTCCTTGTCGAAGATGCCGGCGACTTTCGTAGCCTTGAACAAGGCATCAGCGCGGATCTCCATGGCGCGTAGGCTCGCGGCGGTGTCCGTCGAGAAGTAGGGATTGCCCGTGCCGGCGGCGAAAATCACGACGTAACCGCGGGCGAGGTGGCGCATGGCGCGGCGACGAATGTAGGGCTCGGCGACGGAGCGGACCTCGATAGCGGTCATGACGCGGGTCGGGACTTCGCAGCGCTCGAGGGCATCCTGCAGGGCGAGGGCGTTGATGACGGTGGCGAGCATGCCCATGTAATCGCTCTGGGCGCGGTCCATGCCTTGGCTCGCGCCTTTGAGGCCGCGGAAAATATTGCCGCCGCCGACCACGAGGCCGATTTCGACGCCGGTCTTGCGCACATCGGCGATCTCTTCTGCAGTGCTCCGCAGCGTCTCGGGCTCGATGCCGCTGCCCCCTGCGGCCAGAGCCTCCCCGCTCAACTTGAGCAATACGCGCTTGTATTTCAGTGTCTCTTTGCCCTGCGCCTCAGTGTCCACGAGTTTAGGCCATAGCTTGGTGCGCCCAAGCCCGCAACGATTCAAGATGCTTACCTGGCGAGACCGTCCCGCGCAGTTCGTGTATGACTCACCTCTCATGAGAGGCAGCGCGACGAACCCGGGTTCTGGCGGCGAGAGGGTCGTCCGCGCTCGGTCCTCCGCGGCCGTCTTCTGCGTCGGAGTTGCCTTCGCGCTCTGCGGCTGCAAGTGGTTCTCCGGAGACGCCGAGCCGGAGGCGACCCGTGACCCGATCACCGGGCTGACCCCGGCGGAAGACCGAGAGGTCCTGGCGAAAGTCGGGGAAAAGACGATCACTCTCGGGGACTACGCCCGGACCGTGGCGCGCATGGATGAATTTGAGCGCCTCCGGTACCAGACCCCGGAGCGCCAGGCGGAGCTGCTCGACGAGCTCATCAATACGGAGCTTTTGGCCCAGGAAGCGGAGCGCCGCGGGCTCGACAAGAGCCCGGAGTATCAGGCGAAGCTTTTCTTGGCGCTCCGCGATGAGCGGCTCGAGGAGCTCCGAGCGTCCCTCCCGCCCCTCGAGTCCTTTTCGGACGCGGAAGTCGGCGCCTACTACGAGGCTCACAAATCTGAGTTTGAGGAGCCCGAACGGCGGCGCCCCCTCGTCATCGTGACCGGCGGTCGAGCCCAGGCTGAAACGGTGCTGCGCCGGGCGAAGGGCGCGAGCGGTTCCGAATGGGGCAAGCTCGCGAAGGAATTCAGCCTCGATCGGCGGGGACTCGTTTCCGACGAAGCCTCTGAACTGGCCGGAGATCTCGGTTTTGTCTCCGCGCCCGGTGTCGAGCGGGGCGAAAATCCCGAGGTTCCCGAGCCGGTTCGGACGGCGGTTTTCCAGCTCCAGGCCCTCGGCGATGTGGCCCCGGAGGTGGTCGAGGCAAACGGACGCTTTTATGTGGTTCGGCTCGGGGGAACGAGCCCGGCGCGCCTTCGCTCGAGGCAGGAGGCGGACCGGACGATTCGAGTTGAGCTCCGGCGCCGCCTCTTCCGAGAGAAAGAGAAGGCGCTGCTCGAAGAGCTGCGCAAGAAATACCCTGCGACCGTCGATCGGGCCGCTCTCGAGAGAGCTCTCGAGCGCGCGAGCGATCCGGCGGCCCCTTCGACGAAACAGCCATGACCGAGCTCAGCGCCCCTTCGCTCGAGCACAGGGCTCCGGAGCCGGATTCTTGGGTTTGGCAACTCCAGAACACCCTCCGCACGGCGCGGGAGCTCGACCACGCTCTGAGCCTCACGCCCGCCGAACGAGCCGCCGCCGAGCGAGCGGAACAAGAAGGGTTTCCCCTCGCGGTCACGCCCCATTACCTCTCCCTCGTCGACCGCTCGGATCCGAACTGTCCGATCCGGAGGCAGGTGGTCCCGGCCCCGGCGGAAGGCAATCCCGGGCGAGGTGACCTGCGCGATCCCCTCGGCGAAGAGGCCCATGAAGTCGCCCCGGACCTAGTCCAGCGTTACCCGGACCGGGCTCTCTTGCTCGTCTCGGATCGCTGCGCCGTTTACTGCCGCTTTTGTACGCGCAGTCGCATGGTCGGGGCTGGGGGAGGACCCCGCTCGGTCCAGCGCCTCGGGCCCGCCCTCGACTACCTGCGGGCGCACCCGGAGGTTCGTGATGTAATTGTGAGCGGAGGTGACCCGCTCACCATGAAGACCGAGCGGCTGACGGCGATCCTGCGGGCGCTCCGGGACATCCCCAGCGTCGAGACGATCCGCCTCGCGACGCGGGTTCCGGTCGCTTTACCCCAGCGTATCACCCTCGAGCTCGTCCAGGCCCTGCGGGAGTTCCACCCGATCTGGATCATGACCCACTTCAACCACCCGCGGGAGCTCTGCCCCGCCTCCCGCGCGGCGCTCGCGCGCCTTTCGGACCATGGGTTCCCGGTCATGAACCAGGCCGTGCTCCTGCGCGGGGTGAACGACGATCCGGCGACGCTCACCGAGCTCTTCCGCGGGCTCGTTCGGGAGCGGGTGCGTCCTTATTATTTGCTCCAGATGGACCCGGTGAACGGGACGAGCCATCTTCGGACCTCGGTCCAGAAGGGCATCGACATCATGGAGGCGCTCCAGGGTCGCCTGAGCGGGATCGCCCTTCCGAAGCTCATCATGGATACCCCGGGGGGGTTCGGAAAAATCCCCCTCGGACCGGATTACGTGCTCGAACGAGGCGGCGGCCGGACCAAAGTCCGGACGCCGCGCGGTGTGATCGTCGAGTACTTCGATCCCGAGGAGTGAGCGCGGGCGAGATCTTTGAGGAGAGACCTTCTCGGCACAAGATTCTTTGAACAATGAGCGTTTGTTCTCGCCGCGCGCGCTTTCTGGTTGTGAGCAAAAAGTTAGTTCTGGGCGGCGCGCTCACGGTCGCCGTCATGGGGTGTCATGGGGCCCCCTCGGCCCCCCTGCTCCCTTCCTCGAGCGAGACCTCGAAGCGGGTCGAAGATCCGGCGGCGATCTTGAAGGCGGGGCAGGCGGCGCTCGCGGCGAGCGACTATCCGGCGGCGGAGGTCCGTTTTCGCCATCTGCTCGCTCGCAGCGAACAAGAGAAACCAGCGCAGATCGGGCTCGCCGAGGTCCTCTTCCAGACGGGCCGGCTCACGGAGCTGCTCGAGCTCAGCCGCAAGGAGGGGCTGACCCTCTGGGAGGGGAGGGCGCTCCTCGCCCTCGGCCGACCGGAAGAAGTCACCCGGCTCGCGGGAGGGGAAGGGGACCCGATCCTCCTCGAGCTGCTGCGGGGGGAGGCCTATCTGGAACTCGGGCGCCGGGCCGACGCTGAGGAAATTTTCCAGAAGCTCACCACGGGCTGGCCGCGCAGCGATGGAACCCCCCTTGCCCCGGAGCTCGCCGAGCGCCAGCGAGCCGTCGCCCGGGCGGCGTTCCTCCTCCGCGATCCGAAGCTCGCCGACCGGCTCTTCGGCGAGGCGCGGGAGCTCGGGCCCCGGACTTCGCCGAGTCGTCTCTGGGAAGCGGAGCTCTACATCGAGCGGCACGACGTCGAGGGCGCTCTCTCGATTCTCGGGGACTTCCTCGAGCACGCCCCGAACCACCCGGAGGCTCTCCTGCTCTTGGCTCAGCTGAAGCGGGTCGAACATTTTGATTTCGTCCTGGCCGAGGGGCTCGCCCAGCGGGCCCTCGAGATCTCCCCGAACCACCCCAGCGCCCTCTTCACCCTCGGGGCGATCGCTCTCGTCGACCTCGACTTCGCCGAGGTGGAGAAGTTCGTGGCCCGGGGTCTCGGCCGGAACCCGCGCTCCCTCGAGCTCCTCGCCCTCCGCGCGGCGACGGCTCTCCTCGCGGAGCGGCCCGAAGAGTTTGAGCGGCTCGAAAAAGAATTCCGGACGCTCGCCCCCGACTCGGCGCGCCTGCTCTCGATCACGAGTGAGCTCGCCGAGTGGGAGCATCGCTACTCGGACATCGAGACGCTCACCCGGCGCGCGGCGCGCCTCGATCCGAAAGATCCAGTGGTCCGCTCGCGGCTCGCTCTGACTCTGCTTCGTTCGGGGAGCGAAGCGCAGGGGCTCGTCGAGCTGCGCCGCGCTTTTGCGCTCGATCCTTACGACGTCCGCACTTACAATTCGCTAACACTTTTCGAAGACATCATCCCCGAAGAGTACGAGACCCACGAGGTCGGCATCTTCCGCTTCCGCTTCCCGAAAGCGGAGGCAAAGCTGCTTCTTCGTTACGTGCCCGAGCTCGCCAGCGCGGCGATCTCCGAGTTCGAAAAACGCTATCAGATGCGCGCGCCGCGCCCGATCACGATTGAGCTCTACAAAAGCCGCCAGGATTTCGCCGTGCGCACGAGCGGCCTGACCCATGTCGGGCTCGAAGGCGTCTGTTTTGGCCAAAGGATCGCGGCGCTGACTCCCGCGGCGGGCCCGGGGAACCTCGGGATGACTCTGTGGCACGAGCTCGCCCACGTCTTCCATCTCACCGCCTCCGCCGGGCGCATCCCGCGCTGGCTCACGGAAGGGTTCGCGGAGTGGGAGACCGAGCGGCTCGATCGGGGCTGGGGGAGGGAGGCGGAGCGCGCCCTCTTCATCGCGGAGCGGAAAGGATCGCTCCCCGGGCTCTTCCAGATGAACCGCGCGTTCACCCGCGCGCGCAATCACAATGACATCAGAGCCGCCTATCTCGCTTCGGGCGCGCTCGCCCGCTTCATCGACGAGACGCGCCCCGAGCTTTTCCCCGCTTGGCTGAGAGAACTGGGCGCCCGAAAGCCCGCCGCCGATGTTCTCCGCTCGAGCCTCCCGGACCCGGACGCTTTCATGAGCGACTTTCAGCGCTTCCTCCGGGCGCGCCTCCAGCGCTTCGAGACCCAGTTCATCCTCGACGAGCCCGAAGGCCTCACCGGCGCCCAGCTCTCCCCCGTCGACTCGGTCGGCTCCGAAGATGCCGCCCGCTTCGCCCGAGAAGAATCCGCTTTTGCCCTCGCCGCCGCTGGGGAGCTCGCCGAAGCCCAACGCGCCCTCTTCGATCTCTGGGAAAGCTCGCCAAATCCCCGCGTCGGCCTTGCGCTCGCGCGCCTCGCCCTCCAGGCCCGGGATCCGGACGGTGCGCGCGAGCTCCTCGATCGCTCCATCGAACTCGGCCCCGATGGCGTCGAGCTCCGCCTCGAACGAGCCCGTTTGGCCGCAATGACCCGGGACTTCTCCGCTCTCAGGACTCACGCCCGCCGCGCTACCGAGCTCGACCCCCAAGAAATCGAGGCCTGGGCGCTCCTCGCCTCCGCCGAACACCAAGTCGGCACCCGCGCCATGGAGATCGACGCCCTCGCTCGCTGGGCTGAGCTCGATGAGGGCTCCGCCGTCCCTCACGTGCGCCTCATCGAGCTCCTCCTCGAGGCGGGCCGCTCCGCGGAAGCGGCGAAGGCTGCGGACCGGGCCCTCTGGGTGGCCCTCGGGGATGTCCGCCTCCATGAGCTCGCCGCCCGCGCCTTCGAGAAGGCGGGAGACCGAAAGCGAGCGGCCTTCGAGCGGGAGACGGCGGGAATCATCGAGAGCGTGGGCCCATCGAGGGCACCAGCCGGCGCCCGGTGACGCACCTTCGGGCTCCCCTGGGCCGCGCGTCGGGCGTTGGGTTCGTGGGGGAGCGTGTCGGGTGGTTAGGCTGGGACGAGGGCCCTGACTGATGTTTCACGTGAAACATCGCGGAGTTCGGGGCCGCGGAAGGCCGGGAGGGCGAGTGCTCGGTTGCCCCGGCGGTCCGCGCCCGGGCTGACGGGCGGGTCTCAGGGAATGAAAGAGCGGCGCCCAGTCCCTCAGGGAGACGGGGTCGGGGTATGGCGGAAGGCTGCCCGACGCGAAGGGCAAGCGGTCCGAATTGAGCGTGGGCCCCTGAGGACCTTGCGGCTCCGTGAACGGGCGGCGGGGGACCCCGAAGGTTCCGGGTTCCCCTCCAACTAGGTACGCCTCGTCCAACTAGGTGCACCCCGAATCTTAGTGGCCTTCCGGCTTGTGCTCCCGGAGGGGAGACCCGGGACGCTCCCTTGATGTCTTTGGCCCCGGTCCATCACATCCAGCGGACCCGGCCGAGCCTTCGTCTGAGCTCAGCTCCGCCGGATGAGCCCAATGGCTGCTCTCCTCGTCCGTCCTCGCGCGCCTGCACCCCGAGTGTTTCACGTGAAACATCGAGGATTTGCGGACGTTGGGGGCCTTCGGGACGTCCGTGGCGGAGCGGCGGCCCGCCGGGCTCGGGATTGGCCAGGGCGACCGCGCCGCGTAGCGGGCACGATGGCGGCAGGGGGAGGCCCGGCGGGCCGGGAGAGCAGAGGGGAGAACCGGGGGCGGCCCGCCGGGCTCGGGATTGGCCAGGGCGACCGCGCCGCGTAGCGGGCACGATGGCGGCAGGGGGAGGCCCGGCGGGCCGGGAGAGCAG